>Ga0181410_1000515_pt1 | contig 17279 bp, 18 predicted proteins | sample 33SPOviralmetaG_FD_130112 | JGI IMG/M metagenome (GOLD analysis project Ga0181410, IMG submission 130112) | Marine viral communities from the oligotrophic San Pedro Time Series (SPOT) site, San Pedro Channel, CA, USA - 33 SPOT_SRF_2012-06-20 | ecosystem: Environmental > Aquatic > Marine > Strait...
CCTTTTGCTAATGCTTCCTTTTGTTTTGCTGTAAGAACACGTTTTTTCTTTGGTGGTGGAGGAGGTTCTTCTGTATCACTTACAACCATCAAATCTAAATTTTCTTTTGGTATTGCTTCGCTTACGCTTACAGGTTCAGGTTTAATAAAGATACTTTCAGCGTCAATAGGCTCCCACATTTCAGTCATAGTATTATTTAGTTACATTTTTTTTTTTGTTTATTTGCGAGTATTTGAATATTACAATCTCGACAACAAATATATCGAATTTCACCTGTTTCGTGGTCGTGGTCTAAATGTCTATCTCTGTTATCTTTGAATTCTTTGTCACAAATCCAACAATTAGTTTCATTGATATAAACATCGTATACACTTTCCAAATCTTCATCAAGAATACCAATTTGTTTCCAATTCGCACATCTCATAACTTTTTTACCCTTTGCTGAATTTCTGTAATCTTTCATATACTTATTCCACTTATCAGCATTATCTAATTTCCATTTCTCTTGTGATGCTTTATATCTTTCTGGATGTCTTTCCATATAAGTTCTCCAATACTTATGTGAATTTTCTTTCATCCATTTGGCTTTCTTTGCTTTATTATCTGGATTTTCTCTGTATTTTTTTTGGTATTCTAAACAAGATGCTTTGTTTTGTTGATAATACAAACGTTGATACTGGCGACAGTAGTTATTTGTTTTGTAATCTTTTGTTTCCGACATTGTAATATATTAAGAAAAAATAAAAAAATAATAAACGCACTATACCATTGTGGCTTTGGCGGAAGCTCCTTCTTGTGTTAAAGCAGTAGCATCTAATCCAGCAGAACCTCTTGATAAAGCACCAACAGCAGAACCAGCAATCTTATTTCTATTAGCCGAAGGGTCACCCTTTAATCCATCTACTAATCCCATTATTCCTGTTACTACACCAGCAATTTCACCAACAACTGGTATAGCATCAAGTACACTATCGGCGGTAAGCATTGAACCCATATCATCACCTAATCCTTCACCTACCTTTGAAGCAACTTTATTCTTAACCTGATTTACAATATTACCTACACCATCTCCTACTCCACCAACTAATCTTTGTGAGTTAGCTCCTGCTTCTTCTAATCCACCTCTTAATCCACTACCAACATCTCTACTTAAATCTGTTTGTACTGATGTTTGTCCTAAACTACGAGGAGCAGAAAATGGGTCACTTTCACCAGGAACAACATTTCTAAAACTTTGTGGTTCATCAATATTTGTTTCTCTAACAGTAGTATTTCTATTAGGTGCTTCATCAGGTCTATCTGGTGCGGTTTCTCCACGAACTGGATTAGCCTGTGCTTCTATTTGATTTGACCTATTTTGAAATCTCTCTGCTGTTTTTCCGAATGCTTTATCAGGCATATCTCTTTTAGGGACACCTATATTACTGGTGTTAGAAGCCTCTGATGCTGGAACAGGCTCTCTGGCTTCTGGTTCAACTGGTTGTGAAACTCTTTCTTTGAGTGCTCTAAATCTTGCTTGAACATCATCTACTTTTTGGTCTAATGTAGGTTCAGGTCTTACTGGGTCACCAGAAGCAGAACTTTCATTGAAGTCACCAGCTCTGGGGTTTTCAGCACTTCTACCACCACCTGCGTTAGAAACAGGGTCAGCGTTACCATCACCAGTAGGTTTGGAAGTTTCACCTGCTTCACCAGAAGGTTTATTAGGGTCAGTAGCTTCTGCTTTTGCTTTTTGTGCTTTCTCTAATGCGTCTGCTCTTTTTCCTTTATATTTGTTGTAAATCTTTCTACCGAGATGATAAGCACCAGAAGCACCTATTAAATCTTGTGAAGCAGAATTAATTGCTTCAAGATGATGCTCCATCTGTTCCTGTAAGGTAGATGCTTTTCTGTCTACGTTTTCTTCATTGGCTTCATTTGCTTGATTATCCTTAGCTGTGATGTCCTGAGAATAACTTTGAAGTAATTGTTGAAAGCTCATATACTATTCAATTGAGAAAATAAAATCTAATTTTATATTATTAATATGGCTTATGGAACAGAAATGGCTGACAAACCAGCAATGAGCTCCAAGAAAAAAGTGACGAAAGTGACGAAAGTGACGGAAAAAAAAAAAGTTTTTTCGGCGGCTATGGAAAAAAAATTGAAAGAACATTCAAAACATCATTCAGCAAAACATATGGCTGCGATGCGAAGAGATATAAAAAGTGGTATGAGTTTCTCGGCGGCTCATAAGAAGGCGATGAAATCACAAGGAAAATAATTTATCTTTAATTTCAAGTTCTGGCTCTATAATTTTTTTGTATTGTTGATATTGTATACGCAAATTATTTAGAGATATGGATTTTCCAAAATAGTCCCTTGTAAAATTTGTTATACCATTCGACAAATTAGTAGCGGTAATAGGTTTACCACTTTTATTTGTTAAGAAATGTGATTTGTTTATAGAAAGGTTAATACAGTATTTAACCATTAACTTGTGAACTTTATGATTTTTTATTTTTCTTATAAGTTGTCCTTTAAAAGCTCCATCCTCGTATTTATTAAATATAAAATATGGTTCTGTTTTTTGGACTACTATGTAGAAAGGATAATCATCATATTCAGTTAAGTTTTCATAGTCATCGAATTCTAATCTAAATTTTATCCAGTTTGATAACCTTAATGGAAATTCAAAAAAAAACAATGCTAAAATTAGAAATTGTCTAAATTCTGTAAAACAACACGTTTTCGTTAGATAGTAATCTAAATCTCTCTCTACTTGTTTTCGTACTTCTATGTATGAAAATTTTGAATATAAAGCTTTATTTATCTTCAAATCCATCAAATTATTGTATTCATCTGTAAATCTCCACATAAAGTGTGTGTCACAACCATAAAACTTGAATATAACTCTTATTGTATCCATTATTGTAATTGTTGTTTGTAATGTATACTTATCCAGTAACTTTTCAACAATCACAGGAAAATTAGTTATATCAGCAAGTAAATCACCGAAATCTGATGTATGTGTTAATTTATGTAATCTATCTATGTCACGTTTTATATCAGTCACGTAAATCTTCTGTGTATTCACATAATCCCAAAATTTCTCCATTACTAATTTGAAACATAAAATAATTAGCAATAAAACCCTGCTCAGGAGGTATAATTGGTTTAGGTAATGATTTCTTACAATCTTTTATAATTTTAGCAATAGGATGCTCTAATCCCATTTTTAAAATCATAATTTGAATTTCATATGGTAAATCACCATATCGAACATAATCGAACATATAGTATTCTATTCGAAAAAACTTTGTATCCAGTAAACAAATCTTTCCCAGTATGAATAGTGGTTATAGACTTTGGTCGGGGTCATACTATATAATTATTTTTTTAATTTACGTGAAGGTTTTAATCTGGTTTTTATGTGTGCGAATTTTTCTTTGTTCTTCATCATTAAATCTATTATTTCAGCCTTTTTGAGTTTAGAGTATCCTCTAACATTAGTTTTAGAAACTTCTTTTCTTAAAGTTGAAATAGGATGCGACATTAAAATTTCCTTTGTAACCATATACCTTTTGATAAGATATTAATTTTTGTAATTAAAAATCAAATTCTCTAAATTCTTTTTTCTTGGTATCATAAACCATAACTCTACTATCCCATTTATCTCTTCCCTCTCCTTGTGAATATACCTCGATTTCTTTCGCAGCTGCTCTTCTTTTTAAATTATCTGTCTTTTCTGTACCCATTCTAAATCTTCTATAATCTTCTGGTTTAATAAAAGTCCAGTCTTTTTGACCAAAAGCATCAAACACTTTTTTACCTTTCTTTTGATAATCACCATATTGATATCTTACATTGGGTGTAACTCCACCAGGAAGATAACTTTTTCCTATATTCATAAAGGTAGGTATAGTTTCTGCTCCTTTGACTTTTTCTTTTTTAGCCATAGTTATTTCTCCTACTTTCAAATCTTTTAAAATATTAAACTGACTTCTTCTGGACATCCCATTACCATTAGAAGCATCTCTTCCAAAGAACTTATTAGTTAATCTTGTCCACTCATCTTTTTTATATTGTGTTATTTCTGTTTGAGAATTTACTTTATCACCGTGTCCTTCACCGTGATATTTAGTTGTATTTACATATAATTTTCCATCAAGTATTTTTAAATCATTAAATTGTGAAGGATTTCCAGTATCTTTGAAATATTCTTTTAACGCCTTTAACATTTGTTCGTCATTTTGTTTCATTTTTCTTTCTCTCCAATCAGCCTTTGCTACCTGAGTACCAGTCGTCTTAGGGTCTAAAACAGTTTTTCTTGCTGTTTTAGGTAATAAACCGAATAATTCAGCAGGGTCTAAATTATTTAATTGTTCCCTTGTTAAACCAGTTAACTTTTTAGAAGCCGCAAAACTTGGGTCATCCTTTGATGCTTTACCTGCTTTCTTTTTAGCAGGTGCTTTTTTCTTAGGTGGTGCTTTTTTCTTAGGTGGTTTACCTCCTGCGAGTTCTAATTTTTCACCAGCAGTTTTCTTAACAGCTTCTGATTTACCACTTCCACCTATCTGTCCTAAAAAGTCACTGACTTGACTTCTCTGTGCGGTTCTTGCTCTCCCTTCCTTTGCGGCTGCTGTTGCTGCTCTCATTGCTTTACTTCTTTTAACTGTTCTATCTTGTGCTTTCTGTCTTGCGGTTTTTTTTATATCTGCTCCTAAATTACCACTTGGTGCTGAACCTGTTTTTGCTGCTGGTGCTGGTGGAGGTTGAGGAATTTTAGGTTTTTCTTCTTTTTTAGGTTTTGCTGCTCTGGGTGCTCGTGCTTTTTTATCCGCCATTTTAATGTGACCGAACCTTTCTTTATATTTCATCATTAATTCAACAAGTTGCGTTTTTGTTAATTTAGAGTAATTTCTAATATTAACTTTACCAATCTCTTTTTTAAGAGTAGATATTGGATGTGAATTCAAAATTTCTCTGGAAACCATATACTTTTTTACAAGAAAATAATTTTACCACAATATTCTTAAAGCGTGATAAGCTGGTGAAAATACATCATTTACCGCCTTACTACCATCTTTTTTTAATACTCCACCCATTCTCGCTCTAAAACTCTTTCTTCGAGTTGCGTCATTGTGGTCTTTACTTTTCCATATACCAGTGCGGTCTTTGAAGTGACCCATTGACCTTGCTCCGAAATGAATTGTTTTTTTCTTTCCACCTTTTTCAACAACAACCATTAGTTTTTTACTTGGATTAGTAGATTTTGAATAATCATATCCGCCAACTTTAACCATATAATTATACAAAATAAAAAAAAAAAGTTTTTAAAAAGCCGTCACTTTCGTCACTTTGTCACTTTCCGTCAGATATTGTAAAATTAATAACAGACCTTGAAATAGAAGTAGCAGGAGCTTCTGTATCCATATCTACTATCTTAATAGATAAATTGTTAGTCTGTAAATCATTATTCTTTAAATCACTTACAATAGGTTGATATGGTTGATATATTGATACAACACTACCGCTATCTCCACCTTGATTTGTGAATATTGTTCCAGTAGTAAATGGAGATGGAATATTAGCTAAAATAGATTTCTTAAATCCACCATCTCTTTGTTTTGCGACATTCTTATAATTATTAGTTGGAAGGTTAATAAATATAGAATAGTTTGCTGCTCTCCAATTAATATCTAAATCTGCGATAATTGCTTGTCCTTGTTCTATAATACCATCTTGACAAGCATTTGGTTGTAATAAAGCAAGTTTAGGTATAGGTGAAGGAATTTGATTATAAATAGCTGCTAATTCATCTGATAACATTACTGTGTAACTTCTTGCTATACTGGCTGGATTTGTATCGTGATTAGGCATAGTTTTATCTATAAAAGCATACTTTACACTTTCCCAACCCTCATCTTGGTTTGTAGCAGAAACCTGAAAACCAAATGGAATTTGTGAATTAATAGCGTCAGCATTATCATAGGTTATAGCTGCGTCAGTACAAACACATAGAGCAAAAGGTAAATTTCTTCTGGCGGAATTACTATCATATAATTCTTTATATGTTCCACCCTGATAACTTGCTACTTTCCATCTAATTTCTGGTACATCAACATCTGGTCTTCTCGCATTATTAATTTCCATACCAAAAAGTAAATCATATGGTTGTGAAGTATTAACAGTAGTTGATACTGGTAATCTCTGAACAACTTTCATACCAGTAATTGCTTGATTTTGATTTGTCCATTCTGGAATATCTTGTGTAGCACTTTTAGCAATACTAATAACAATATCACCACCCGCATCTCCACATTCAATACCTATGAAACACGCAGGAACACCGTTATGAGTTACAGGAGGATTATTACCATTTGTTCTGGTAGGAGGAGTTCCAAAACCATCTGTATATTCAAGTCCAGATACACCAAAAAATATTTTACCAGTCTGTTGGTCAATTCTGTTGATACTTCTAAATCTCGCAAAAGAGTTCATAATATTTTCATCTTTTGGACAGTTATCTCTGTAAAAATCAAAGTGTTCAAAAAAGTTAGCGTAATTATCAAACTGACCAGTATTATTCGCTGTGGTATAAGCGACAGTTGCTCCACCAGAAGTTGTAGTAGCAGCATCGTGTGAGTTTCCTGTATCAATAGTAGGTGCTCTATAATTAATTGTTTGAAGACATAAACCTAAAATTCCATCATTTCTTAATGCTTGTGTAGCATCAGTTTGATTTAGACCATCAACACCAAGTGGTTGATAACCCTGAATATTATCATTATTATCTACTCTTCTAAATTTATTAGCTGTTATGATAGCATCAGAAACTTTTGCTTCTATTTCTAACTGTAAATCAGGAAAAGTATATTTACCTTTTTTTATTATAGCACTCGCATCAAGTAGATTATCTGCTGATGTAGCAGGTATTTTTGTAGGTAACATATCACCTAAACCAAATCCAAGAGCACTCATAAATCCTGATGCTAAACTAATCTTTTGGTCATCTTCAAGAACAATCTCTTCATCTCTTTTTAATTCAACCCAGTTTAAAGATAATTTACTATTCGCAGGTATATTAATAGGGTCTTTGAAGTTAATAGTGTAATCATTTCCATTTGTTGTAGGACTGATTAGATTGAAGTTCATATACCTTGTATTTAGAAATAAATTTGAACAAATAAATTTATTAAGTAATATTATATGCCCAAACCAAAAGTTGATATCGGCGGTCGTAAAGTTAACAAGGAGTATGTTCCTAAATCTTTATCAAAAGAAGATAGAAAGAAACAAATAGAAAGTATCAAAAAAGGTAAGCCAAGACCCAAAGTAAAATCTTTCCAGAGTAAAAGAAGTAGTCACGCAGAGAGATTTGAGAAAAAATACAATACCAAAATAAGTAATACATCATTTATATCTAAAAACATTATTTCAAAAGCAGGTATAGACCAAATTTTAAGTAAAGGTCGTGGAGCATATTATTCTGCTGGTTCAAGACCTAATCAGACAGCGGAAAGTTGGGCGAGAGCTCGATTGGCTTCTGTGATAATGGGCGGCCCTGCTCGTCGTGTTGATAAAGCAATCTGGGAAAAATATAAAAAATAATATCTTATAAAAGTATAAATGGCTACCAAGTATATTGACTTAAATTGTGCTAATGCTGTTGAAAGAAATCAAACAAATAATAGATGGAAAGTTAAAGTAGATGATTTAAATATTCCTGCTGGTTCTACTATACAAGTTCAGAATTCTCTTATAAATAAACAGGGTATCACTGGACAAAGTATAGAATTCAATGAAGATTTTTCCGAAACTATACTATTTAACTATTATTCCGTAGATACTTCTTATTTAGTTCCTGCGACAGAAGTAGGTGACCCTACAAAAATTACAGATTACAATGTATTAGTTGATACCAGAGCGACATTCAATCCTGATAAAATTAATCCAGCAGATGATTTAGGAGTAATTAATTCAGATTATTTTGGACATACTGAAAACATTTTACCTCTTTGTGGTGTTATAAAAGCAAACCTTGATGAATATGACCCTACTCTTGCTCAACATTTCCTTGTTCCATTAGTTGGTAAAGCGAATATCAAAATTCCAAAAGGTATTTATACTGTTACTTCACTTGGACAGTTAATTACTGACCAAATAAATAGAATTAAAAATCCTGAAAATACACAGGAAAGTGGATATGAAGAAAGAAGAAGAAACAATACAAATAGAGGTACGGTATCAAATAATACAACTTTAAGATTTGTTCAAACTTTACCACAAGGTTGGCAGGAAAATTTAGGTGGTGATGAACCAATTGTAAATCCTTTATGGAATTCTAATGGCCCTCCTCCTGGTGGACAACCTGATACCAGATTAGTTCAAGCTAATTTAGATATGATGAATAATTTACCACGTTTTGGAGCTTTGGAAGTATCTGATGATACAGTTCCAGCAGTTGTTGCTATAAAACCATTTCATATGACTGATTTATTTTATGTTGCTAAAAATGCTTTATATGGAACTAATGCTGCTGGAACTCCTCTTGACCCTACTGATACAAGTAAATTTGAAAAAGTATTCGGCCCAATTCCACCAGGAGATGCTAATGTAGCAAATCCAAGATTTGGAATGATATTTGAAACAAATGCTGGTACTGGAACATTTGACCAAGCCACCCAATATCAGAACTATGATTTATTTCAACTTGGAACACAAGTCGGAACTACATCCTTAAAACTTGATTATGATGGCGATAGAAGTGGATATAGATTTCAACATTTACACGAACCAAAAAGAATTCCATCTCACGATAAAAGAGGTAACGCATTATCAAATCCTGGTCAAGAATGTGTATTCCTTAAAAGATTACCTAATTACTACGCACAAGGTAAAACTCAATATGATGGAAACAGTCAATATGCTGATGTCTGGAATAAAACATATCCTTACCATATTCCTTCAAGTTCTCCTGCTGCTGATTATACACAGGAACAAGTAAGAAGAATTCAAAATGCTCTTGAAAGTTATATGATGAGAACTTCTGGTATTCTTGTTTTTAACTGGGCATATGAAACTGCTCTTGAACAACGTGATGTTCCTAATCCTGTAACACCAGACAATACAAAAGCTCCTACATTACATACAGATGATTTCAGAACATTCAGAGATTTTTTCAGTAATGATAAATTAGCTAAAACAGCTTGGAGCACAACTATGTGGAGTAGATTGGGATTTAGTTATGAACAAATGGCTGACCCAACAAAATATACATCACAAAATTTCTTTGGAACTAATGAAAGTTTAACTGGTGTAACAACTGGGGCAAAGGTAGATACAAGTTTAGCACCTTTTGTTTCGACACTTTACAATTCATATGGAAAGGTCGGTGGAACGAGTGGGCCAACTGGTGACCAATTCAGAGAACTACCAGATTTACCAGACGCACAAGTTTTCAGTTTAAGTGATGTAAGTATCGCTAATGTAAGTTTTAATAATAATGTAAATAAAGTATTACAAGCCGCAGCTACTGGGCCACCTGCTATTCCAGAAGTAAAACAACAAGGAGCCGTTGCTTCATATGAAGGAAGTGAATATGATTTTTGTACTATGATACCAGTTCAAACCACTGGTGATGAATTACTTGCTGATAATCTTCCTGTATTATCAACTGATGGATATATGCTTGTATTATCTGATATTATAAATCAAGATGATGAAGCAGGTAAATCAAGTGAATTAGGTATTCTTGATATGATACCTAAAAGTTCATTATCAAATCAGGATTTTATTGCTGATAGAAATTTTATTACTCATAAATTATCAAATCCAAAATCTGTAAATTATGTTAATGTTAATGTTGTAAATCCAGATTTAACTGATGTTTCATTACAACCTAATTCAACAATCTTATTAAAGATTACAAAACCAGCTGATAAACCTACTATTATGCTTGCTGATGCTGATGTTCAAATCGCAGAACAAGGTGTCCTTCAAAATGTTGACCAACAAGTTAAAAAAGCAAGTAAAGAAGGATTATTATAAAAGTGACGAAAGTGACGAAAGTGACGCTTTTTAAAAAAGTATTTTGAGCCCAGTTTGTGTAAATTTTGAATTTTCACCAACTTGGTTAATGTATATCTTTATATGTAATTTTCCTCAAAAAAAAAAGTTGAATTTTTTTTTCCATTTAAAAATAAGGATACACATTATATTTATAAAATGACTAAACAACGCAGAACCGAAACTTTTAACGTTCCTCTCGCAAAAAAATTACTCAGAGATTATAAAGACCAATTACAAGATTATGATGTTATAGCCTTAGAAAGATTATTCAGAGCCAGACAAGGATGGAATTTTACCCCCTTATATCATCAGGGGGGTGATACTCTTGACGGTCGTAATGTATGTGAAAGAGGATTGTGTATGTTTTCAAGAAAAACAAGAAATACTTTATCTTATCAGTTCTACTATGATATTGATATGATGAACGCTTCTTGGACTTGGGTCAGAGCCCTACTAAAATTCCACGATATGGATATTCCAGCAGTCAATCGTTATTGTGATAATCGAGAGGAGTTACTCTCTCACTATATGAAACAGAACAACTGTGACCGACACACAGCAAAACAGTTTTATACAAAAAGATTATTCAAAGCACAAGATGACTTCCTTATCAAACTCGCCAAGAAATACAAGGGTGACCCTGTGTATGAAGAGAAGAAGAAGTTACCAAACGGTAAGGGTAAGTTCCTCGCATATCTCTATCACAAATGGGAATGGGACAACCTCAGTAAGATTATGGAATACTTTGAGAAAAATCATATCAAGTGTTTCGCAGACCTTCACGATGGTTTCTATGTGGAGAAGTTCCACGAGGTTGAGAATATTCAAAAGATTATTGATGATGTCGCAGAAAAGTTTGGGATAAAAATGGCTCTCAAACCAATGGATGACTTACTCGATATACCAAAAGAATACATTGAGAATTTCAAACAAGCCAACTGTGAAGATGATAAGAAAGAATATCTATACTACCGTGATAGGTTTGAAGACCAATACGGAGTTCACAAAGTTATTCAAGTAGATAAATTCTTACTTGAAACACAACAAGATGGGTATTATCTCGTAAATCGCAGTTCATTAGTTTCTATGTTTGAGGACTGGAAAGAAGCTGGGTCAAGAACCTTTGACATTTTCGGAGAAGGTAAGAACCCTAAAAGATTTATATTCAACTACTTATTAGACCCTGAGAAACGGATTGTTGATAGACTGGACTTTCATCCTAATTTGAATACTGTTCCAAGTGATATCTACAACCTATTCACAGGTTTCTTCATTACTACTATTCCTGATGATTTCACCGACAAGGATTATCAGGATTATGAGATTATCAAATCTCACATTCGTTTCATCGTTGATGATGGAAGTGACCTTGTTGATGATTGTGAAAATTATCTTCAAGACTGGGTCGCACAATTCTTTATTCACCCTGATGTAAAGTCACAGACTATGTTGATAAACAAGGGTGGTGAAGGTGTCGGTAAAAATTTACTGACTAACGCAGTGGGTACTATGATAGGTGAAAAGTATTACTATGAAACTGGTAGTCCTGAAAGTGATTTGTTTCACAACTTCAACGCAATCGGTAAGAACAGATTACTTATCAATATTGATGAGGGTGAAGGTAAAGCAACCGCACCAATCTATGAGAGATTGAAGAACAGAATTACCAGTGAGAGAATGACTTGTAAAGAGAAGTATATATCTGATATGGTATTGAAAGATTATACAAGATACTGGCTCACAACTAACAATGAAGCTGTTATGAAAATCAGTGATACCAATCGTAGGTTCGTAGCATTTGAATGTGCTCATCCAGCAAAAGATGATATCATTACCAAAACTGTTCCAGCATTCCTCAACAACAAAGCACTCAAACTTTGGTATAATGACCTGATGAAGAGAGATATCAAGAACAAGGTATGGAAAGAGTTTCCAAAGACTAAGTATTACAAACGGTGTCTTGAAAGTTCTATTCCTACAACTTGGTTATTCATTGAACACCTATTCAATAGTGAGTATGTATTCGAGAAATACAAACACAACAGTAAAATGTCGTGTCGTGATATGTTTCAACACTATGAAGCATACTGTCAAAGTATTCGTTATATTCCTATCAAGAAACAAGACTTTGATAATGAGATGAGTGCGACACAATTATTCAACAAAATCAAAACAAACAAGGGTCAGTATATGATATTTAACCGTGATGGGGTGATTGATAAACTCAAAGCAATGGGATTATATGAAGAACAGTTATTCCTTGACGATTAAAATCCAAAATTAATTTCGCTACTTAAAAATAAAACGAACAACTTACTTATTATGGGACGTTCCAGAAATTCAAAAAATCAAAATACATACCACTACAAAGTTATATATCAAGATTACTTCGAAGGTCGTACTGAAAAATTATTTAGAACAGTAGACGACATACAGGAAATCTTTAAAATATCACGTAGTAGTGTTTACAATTATTATATGAAGGTCAACAAGAATAAGAAGCACGATGTTATACACGAAATCGAAAAGTTAAATCCACCTATACAACGGTTCAAAAGGATTGTTGTGGATTTTGATTAATTGTGTAAATTTTTTTTATTTAGTAATGGTATATGTCTGAAAAGGAAACGTTAAGAAAAGTATTACTTACTTATCCAAGAGATGAACTGAAAAAAGTTATCGCCTCATCTAACATTACAAATATTGCTAAATTTTCTAAACCTCAACTTATTGAAATTATGTTGAAGTTTAGTGAAAGATTTAAAGATATAAAACCGTTTGGGAAAAAATCTGAACCAGCGAAAAAAGTTTCTAAAAAGTCGTCACCTGCGTCACTTCCGTCACCTCCGAAAGTTTCACAAATCCTACCTCCAAATTATTTAGAAAATTTAAAAAAAGCACCTAAACTCTCTACAAAGGATAAACCTTTACAAAAGAAAGAAACAACAGAAGAAATAATGAATGGATGGGATGGTGTTGATACTGCTATAAGATGGGATATGTATGGAGCATATGACCGAGCTTGGTGGTGGTTCTGGGCATTGTATGGTATCTATATTAAAGATAGAGCATATGGTTTTTTATTTACTTCAATACTTTCATTAGTTTGGATAGATGGATTATCACGAATTGGTAGTCCAGACGCATTTATTGCTTTTGTACAAAATTTTGTATCAGAAGGTAAGTATGCTCGTTATCCAGTAACTATGGAAAGAATGAACAACGCAAGAATGATTTTAGGTGTAGAACAAACATTAACAGAGTTACAAGAGGATAAATATGCTTATGATATAAATACAGAGTTTCCAACGTTTACAGTAGATGGTAGTGTATTTACAGAAGAAGAATATACAAAAGTTCCTGATACCAGAAGTTATACATTTCCAACATTTGATGGTGATAGAAATATTCCAATAATTAGAAAAGAAATAGAAGCAAGTGGATTGAAACTAAATGATGATGATGATTTAGATATGGATTTAACTGAATTTGAAATGAATAATTATTTAGGATTTGAAAACGCAGATTTTAGTAACAGAGTATTAGCTTGGAATAAAGTAGGAGAAAGTAATGTAGAATATACATCAGGATATATTACTGGTTACACAAAACAGTTTGGTAAAGAAGTAATGATGGATGAAGACATTTCATTGTTAAGTCAAGAATATTTAAGAGAACTTGGTAAGTTGGAAATACCTGCTTCATTACAACAAAAAGAATTTACAATTCCAGATTGGTTTTCCAAATGGTTGGATGTTCCAAATACTGTTACTGTAAATAAAACTGGATTAACTGAATTAAGAGCTTTGCTGAAATTTAAAGATGATGAAACAAATGCTAAACAATTAAAACAATTAGGTATTGCTAAAAAGATTAAGACATTTTCAAAAGGAAGAACAGAAGTAGATGAATTCAATGAAAATGGTGGATTGAGTGTTGTAACACAACCTACATATTCATCAGGAGAAAAGACTATCAGACTTCCAGCTCAAAGAAAGAAAACTATTTAGACTTCTTCTTACCTTTATCGAATATTTCTTCAATATTCTTTATCTTTTTTTTTTCTTCTTCTTTTTTTATTTGTTTTTTAAAAGTTCCATCATTAACAATAGTTTCGTGAGCTTTCATATCTTTCAATTCAACTTTCATATTTAATTGTCTGGCGAGAAGAGTATTGAACTTATCGGCAGTAAATTTAGGCATTTAATATTAATAGAGAAAAAAATTATGGTATCACAAGTTTATAAATCAGAAACAAGTACATTCATACCACCAGAAGGTAATGAAACAACCTTGACTAATCTGGTAACACCTACAAAGAAGTTAAGATTGTATCCACTTTCTTCGGCTTGACCAATCTGTGGGGTTTCAGCAATAGTTGAGTTGACTTGTCCGTGTGGCTTACGTTTGTAAATCCACCTAATAGGATATTCACCAATAACACGACCACCGCCTCTAATGACAGGTTCACCATTTCTTAAATCAAGACCAAGTGGTTTGTATTTTCCAAGAATACCCTGTGGAGGTGGTGAAATCATAGAAGCTTCAACATTAGTATCAGCAACATAGAATGGAGATACAACCTGAACATCACGTCCTAAGACATAACCTAACTGATTATACTGTTCAACTGGATTGAAGATGAAACCAAAGTTATACATATCAATTCCGTTTACGTTTACCTGATATTCCTCGATGGAACAACTGTCACATCTCTGTCCTAAAAGTACCTTGTTATTATTATCAGCATAAGTTGTAAGCTGTTTGAATAACTGGACATAATGAACTTCCTGATTAATCATATTAATTCTGAATTCAGACTGTTGTTCTGTATTCGCAGTTCCATTAGCTAAGGTTTTCTGGATATTTTCAACATTAATGAAATCCATTACATAACCACCAGCGGACTGTGTCTTCTCACGAACACTCTCCTGAACTCTTGAAGGGAATACTAAGTAATCAACAAGAAGATTTACGTCAGAAAATAATACATCACCATCATCAGCCGCAAGAGTAGCAGAGGGAGCACCAATCTTGTTAGCAAATTCACTGGAATTCTGGTTAAATTCAATAGTTAAATGAATTTTGTAAGCAGTGAAAAGGAAAAGTGGTAAATCTCTGGTATTAAGCATAGGTAAAAGCATTCCAAGTGGAATACCAACTAACTGATTAGAAGCAGCCGCCTCTTCTAACTTACAGTTATTAACAGCAGCACCAACTCTGTTATCACTTCTACCAAAGTTAATTCCAGATTTCTCGTTATCAACAGCAATTACACCAACATTATCAGAAGCAGGAGTTCCTTGTGAAGTAATAACCTTATATTTTAAGTTATTCTGTAAATAAGCAGATAACTTTTTGTCCTGAACTTCTGGTGACTGTGAGTAAACGTGATTAAGAGTAGACCACTGGTTAACATTATCAATTTTTTGTACGACAAAATCTCCAATTCTGAGTTCCACAGATTTTATCGCTCCTAAACCCCCATTGAAACAGTTAAGACGGAGGTTAGAAGCACCTTGACCAGTTTTGGCTCTGGGCTTGAACAAAAGCATAGTATTCTTATCAAGGTAAGCAGAGGTATCAAATCTAAAAACGTATCTGGAAGCACTGGAAACAATAGGGTCGAGTTTTTCAGTTCGAACATCCATAATGTTCTCAGCATCCATATCAACTTTATAATCGGTTAATCGTGAAATATCCATTTTATATTCTATAACAATATTTTTTTTCTACGAAAATATACTCAACAAATGAAAAATGTTTTTGTATTTTTTATATTTTGTATTTTTTTTTTGATTTTTATGTTTAACAGTTGTTCTCATAGTTCCATTTGATGTCCTCGATGAAATTTTTGACCCAAAGACGTTTGTAAGTCTTCTTTTTTCCTGTATCCACGTCGATTGCGATGGCTTTCAGTGACTTTGCGTTAGCAGAAATCTCTGTAATGGTGTATCTGTATTGTCCGCCAAGCCATACATCTCCATTACCAGGATTGAGATAGTCCAGATGATAACCTTCAATCTTGTTTTCGGTAGCTTTTCCAAGAAGATAGGTCAAATAGAGGTGAACCCTGTGGTTGTATTCCACAGGTTTGGTGAGGTCGGCGGCTGTCCAAGTTCCAATAGTGTAACTCATTGTATGTATGTAAGTGTGTGAGGGCTGTATCTGTCTGTCTGTATCTGTCTGTTTCCGCACAATCTACTATCTTGTAAATTAAAAAATCAATTTTTTTTTTCAGGGTCAGTAATTTACACATTTACACATTCTGGTGGACTTTCAATCCTCATTCTCATTCTGACCAGGATAATCAAAGTGAGGGTCAAGACCCATATCTCTCGCCACACTCATCTTTTCATTTGTAATATCATTAGATACCTTATCAGATTTCCAACTGACATAGTCCAGAAAATCAAGATTAGGGTCATCATACTCCTTACGTCCAAAGATAACAAAGTTTACCTTCCTGTTAACCTCTGGTTTTGTCTTGTTCCATTGACTTAACGCCATATAAAGTATCTTCAAAGCCCTTCGGTGTTTCGTTTTGAGTACCGTTTCAGGATTATCAATCAGATTATTAAACCAAACGTCACATTTTTCAGGGTCATTCTCGTGATATGAGTATAAACCACTATCAAGTTCAAGATAAATGTTGTAAGTTGCGTCAACTGGACACTGACGTTTCTTCTTCAACTGTTCCTTTGCGGTTTCAGACAGTCCAGTGACCGCCCAGTTAGGAACTTCTTGAATATGTTGAAGGTAATACCCCCTCTGAAAAGATGATTTCATCTCAGGGTCATTGGTATCAGTCTTCTCGTTAAAGTGTTCTCGTAGGAATTCCATATTGATTGTGTGTAATTTAGATTTTACGGATTTCAAAAAATCAATTTCTTTTTTCAGACCGTTTTTATATGATTACATATATAACTAACTTGTAGTCATTTACACAAAAAAATATACGTGGATTTTGAGCCCAGAATTGTGTAAATCACAATTTGTAGTTTTATATGTAAAGTGTGTATTTTGTATATGAGGAAAAAAAGTTGAATTTTTCAAATCCATAAAGATAAATTACACCTACAAATACAATGACTGATATCACCAACCAAATCAACGGAGCTCAAATCTCATCAGTCGATGACTGGTTAAACCACGACTATGACTTCACTGACTTCGGTCAGTTACTGTCATTCACAAAATCAGTTGCGGATATCTATCACAAGACA
>Ga0181410_1000516_pt1 | contig 17276 bp, 34 predicted proteins | sample 33SPOviralmetaG_FD_130112 | JGI IMG/M metagenome (GOLD analysis project Ga0181410, IMG submission 130112) | Marine viral communities from the oligotrophic San Pedro Time Series (SPOT) site, San Pedro Channel, CA, USA - 33 SPOT_SRF_2012-06-20 | ecosystem: Environmental > Aquatic > Marine > Strait...
AAAAGCAGATGTTGGGTGGTTAGGGTCAAAAGCCTTAAAATCCATTCCAGCAGGTAATTGTTCAAAAGTTCCAGCGTTTGCTGAAGCCACTGGATTATAAGTATCTTCCATTTCTGAATCGCCTACATAGCCATCACCATCAGGAGAAGTAAAGAAACCCATTTTTGAAGCACCTACTCTAGCTGCAACAATTTCTGCTTCTAAATAACCATTGAGCATTTTTACATTGCTCATTGATGTTGCGATAAGTGATACACCTCTAGTTTGTTCTGCTCTATTTGGTAAGTAAGCATGAATTATTTCTTCTGCTGGTACTCTAATATGTTCATTTCTATTTATGTAAGTATTATCGTAAGGATGATTTTTGTATAAATGATAAGCTACTGGTTTATCAAATTTATCTACTTCAACACCCATTTTAATTCTGTTACTATTTTTTGGATTTACATCATTTTTCTTTTCGTCTAAATGATCGGCTTCTAAAAATTGTATTTGAAAACCAAATTGACTTTTAGTGTCTTTTATTTTTCTAACTAAGACTTCACCATCCCTTGCTAACGATTCAATAAATATTTTTTGACAGTCTAAAAAAGACAAACGCCCATTAGCTGTGCAATTGCCTAATTTATTCCATTCTTTCCATGCTCTTTCAATTAATATGTTTGCACCAATATCTAAAGATTGATCGTCATTTCTAGCTTTAGAACTAATGCGTATGCCATGTTTGCCAATGACATTAGAAACCATTAAATTTAAGTACCTAGCAATATAAGAATCGTTTCTGGCTAATTCTCTAGCACGATCTCTTAATAATCTAATGTTATCTTTTATTTCTGCATCAGCAGAAGTTGATGAAGTTAAAAAATCTGCAAATAAACGACCAGTGTTTGCACCTTGATAGCTTCGTTTGAAAGTTTGTTTTCTTTTTGGTGTATTGTTACCAAATATATTGTTGTACCATGCCATATTAATATTCTGTTGGATTTATTAAGTTATTTGAACCAAATTTAACTTTTATTGTATTTCCTGAACCTTTGCCATTATTTATGCGTGAAATTTTTAATTCTTTCATGTATTCAGCTTTGTATCTATCACGAAAAGTCATAAGTTCATCTATTGATAGTCTTGATAAAGACCTACCAGCAATAGACATAGAACTTTGATCCATAGTTGCTCTATTTTCTATAACAGCTTCTATAGCATCTAAAACTATTTTTGCATGACTTCTTACTGAAGCACTGGTAGTTGCATAATTTTCTTGTATTTCTGTAAAACCTTCACCAATTTTTATTCTAGCAGAATCAGATGTTCTAGTTATGTAAGCAATCCAATTGTAACTGCCTTTTGTATAGGAAGTTGTACTTGATGTTGAAATAATATATTCATCATTAGCTTCTGAAGCAGTTAAAGTAAAATTACTTGCAGTTGCACCTTCGTTCAAATTAAACTCATAAGACAAAGAATAATCTGCAGTAGGATAATCAGTGGATAAATTAGTTCTTTTCCATGCCCAAAAATCGCCAAGCTGTAGTTCAACTGGTTCGCTAGTTGGAAAGTTTGAAGAATCAAATAAGTTGCTCAAGCAAAAACCTCATAAATTAAAGATATACCTAAAATGAATTATACCTTATATGAGAAGATTTTTAGAATAAAAAAATAATTCTTAAATAATTAAAATAATACTTGTAATTTATAATAGTATCTGTATATTTATAATATAATTTATAAAAAAGGAGAAAATTATGAAAAAATTAGAAGATAAAATATACACCCACAAAGGGTACACCGTAATCAAATGTGAGAGAGGAAGTGTTTATGATAATAATAGAGCTTACTACTACATGATTAAAAAAGGTAAAGAAGAGGTTAGGGGTTTTTATGACGGAATCAATACTCTTTCTTACGCACTAAATACAATTAACGATATGGAGGAAGCGTAAGCTTCTTCCTATTAGGAGAAAATTATGACAAATATAGAAAAATTAGCAAAGCTAGAAAACATAGAAGATGCAATTTCAGACATGATAAGTTTAAGATGCTCTATACAAAGAAATCTTGAAGAACTTAATTTAGATGGAGATATTGCTTTGCATTCTGGTTGCGAAACCTTAAGTGATACTTTGTCAGATGTTAGATCACGAATAGAAGCAATATAAATAAGGAGAAAATTATGAAAAGAAACCCGCTTTAATTAGTGGGTTTTTTTTATTTCCAATTATTAGCAAAATTACCTCTGCCACGATTTATTGGTAATCTTTGTTTTGTTCTATTTGGGTCAGGTGGTCTAGTATCACCAGTTAATATTTTTTCTTCTATGACATCAAAGTTAGGATTCAAAATATATATAGCTGCAAAGCAGTAAACAAGCGTATCAAGACTTTCATTCCGATCTCTTATTTGTTTCCATACCATTGTCGGTTTACCACGCACATACTTTGTTACTCTTTTTTCTGCTGTCAGTTGTTTAAAATATTCTTCATCTATATCACTAGCAAAATGTATTGTGGTATTTTCAGGGTCAGCAGATAATCTAGCAAAGATTGCTTCTTTTGCTGTATCAGTACCAACTGGATATAACACTGCTTTATTTCTACCGACATAAGTAGGTCTATTTGCAATTGGTTTACCAGCTTGACTAGCACCTTTAATAGCAAAGACTCGTCTAGCTTGTCTTGGCTTCGTAAAATAATAAACTTGTTGCGTATGATGTCCACCTGAATCAACACAAGCACAAGAGATTGCCATGACTCGACCAGATTCTGTTTTAAATCTTCTTTTTAAATAAGTATCTAGTTCTGACCAAACATTAGCAGCATTTGGGTCACCCCAAAATATCTTGTAATCAATGACCCAACATTCGTAGTTCTTGCCAAATCCTACCAGTTGTAATTCTAGTCTATCTTTTTGTGTATCTATTCCTGCAACTAATATTAAGACTTCTTCAGGTATTGTTGTGTGATCGTAATTTAATCTGCGTTCTAATAATGTTTCGTACTCTACTGCATCACCTTGTTCTTCCCATGACTCACCTAGAGCTGTGTTAATCCAAGTCTTTAACATTTCTGGTTGTTTTTTAGCTTCTAAAAATGCCATTGCCATATCTGCCCATGTTGACCAAACAGAATAAAGTTCTGAAATATGAAAACCAGCAGTATTGACTGAAGGTTGACTAGCTATCCATTCACCATTTTTAATCATCCATTGTTTTTTAGATTCATCAATAATAGAACCACATTCTTCACAAGCATATTGAGCTGTTTCAGGCTTATTATCTTGCCATACCACATTTTTCCATTTTAAAACTTGTTTGTGATTGCACTCTGGACAAGGTACATGATAATAACGCTGATCAGATTCTAAAAATGCTTGTTCAATTCTTGATAGACCTTTAATAGTTGGCGTTGAACATAAATATATCTTACGATTCCAGAAATTTTTTGTTCTAGCGATTGCCAAGTCTACAGGACTTCCTTCCGTACCTGCTGATGCTTCGTATCTATCTACTTCATCCATCAATAATATTCTAATGGGTCTTGATGCTAAACCAGATGCAGAATTAGAACCGACCATAGTCAAATGACCACCAGCAAATTTTTTATGCAAGACAGTGTTACCTGAATCTCTAGTTCTAGCTTCTTTAAAACAATCATTGATCTTTTCAGTATCACGAATCATTGCAGATAAACGATCTTTACTAAATGCTTGGCACATCTGAAGTGTTGGCATCACTACCATCATCGGTGACGGGTCTTGATCTACATAATAGCCAATTGTATTAAGAATAATTTCTGTTTTACCTACCTGTGATGATGTCATTACGACAATTCTTTGAATATCAGGGTCATTAAAGACATCCATGATTTCTTTTTGATAGGAAGCACGATCAGTACGCCATTGACCAGCTTCTGCTGAAGATTCTGGTGATAACTTTCGGTAATTATCTGCCCAATCAGATATCTTCAGATTCGGTGGTGGTTTCCAAATCTGATTGATTGCTGACATTACGCTGTCGATATTTTGCTGGTATTCCATTTTTTTGTAATTCTTCTAACGATTCATATACTTGTTCTTTAATTATTAATTCAGCTTCAGCATATTTATCTACTGTAATGACTAAATGTGCAACTCTTGATGGCAAAGCTAATAATTTTGCTCTGACATTAGCAATATAATCTGTCCATGTTGATTGTACAAGTGTAGCTGGAATCAATTCGCCTTCTAATTCTGATACTTCTAGTTCAGCTTTTGTAGCCTGTGCTCTTGTTAATCTTGTTTTTTCTTCAGCTATGTCTCCCGTACCATTTCTTTTATTGTAATTACCTAATGTTCTTAAATAATTGATGTAGTTTTTACGACATAGTTCTAAATCCATTGGGTTTCTACCTTGTTTGACATCTAAGACACCTTTTTGTATCAATTTGCTTATAGAAACCAAACTTAGGTCTAAATGTTCTGCAACTTCTTTTCTAGTAGCCATTATCTATTGTTTATTAGCTAATTTTTTGCTGATACGCCTTCTTTTGTGTTTATTCATAGTAGAAGTCTTCAATTTACGCTTACCTTGACTAGTTTTTTTATATTTGTGTTTAGTTTTGTTGTAAGTGCTTTCTTGCTTGAGTCTAACCATATTGGATGAAAATTAACCAGTTGTAAAATGTCTGACTCTAAAAAAATATCGACGTCGCGAATAACCCATGACAGATAGCCTAGAAGAACCTATGTATAGGGGGGTCTGTATCATCTGCCAATTATCCTTTGTATGTGCTTGTTTAGAATCTTATCTATGTTCTTGTTGACTACACCTGAAACAGTTTTAAAAAACTCTAGCTTCTTGGTGTATCTTACTACCTTCTCAAAGCCTATGATTAGTTTTAGTTGTGGATTCTTTTTACCACCAGTTCTACGCCAGACACCATCAATACCTTTTACTTGACCAATGAATTCTGTTTTTCTTTTTGCAAATCCTCTACGCCTTCCTCTGATGTTACCATACTGGTTAAGCACACCTTTGTCATAAGGTACTGGTATCTGTTGATTCTTTGCCGACTCTATACCACCTTCAAATTGTTTTTCTAAATACTTAGATTGTATTGGTGGAACTTCTATCAATGCAGATAGATCATTGGGTCTTGCTTTAAATTTAAGAACTACACCTTTCTTAGTAAACATTGTTGGTCTATCTAATTTCTTAGCTAACTGTGATCGCATAGCATTAACTGCTTTGACACCTACTTCATTTATAGCGTTAGCAGATGCTTCTGGTAAATGTTTCTTTTGAAACATATTCAACTTCTTCTGTACTTCTTTTATGTTTGATTGTATGTCTATCTTTACTGTCATATTAGGTGGTAGCAATAAAATAAAAAAGGAGAGTAGGAGAAGTGTTTTATTGCTACCAAAGCCATTATAAATTCTTTTCTCTAAATTCTACAATGTTTTTTGCCCACCAGTATAATTCAGAATCATTAAGAGTATGTTTCATTCTATTAACCATAGAGCAAACTAATTGTATATTACCTACTACATAACCTAAATCATTGTTCTTACGATCTATAGATGCAGAATAATGTACTGAGCCAACACCCTTTTGCCATGTCATATTCATACCAGACAAAGCACACTTACCTTTTTGTTTATGCCAGATAGTATAGACATACTCAATATCTATATTCCATTCAATACCTGAGTCTTTACGACTAGACTTTAATTGTGCAAATAAGTTTTTTAAATATGATTCTGGATTAGAACTCTTAGTGAGCTCTCTTTGTGATTGTGTACAAGAACGACATTGTCTACGAGTAAACTCACCTTTCTTATTAGCTTTGGTTTCAAAGTGTTCAGTAGATAAAGTTCTATGACAAGTTATACATTTTCTAGTGGTCATCCTTGCTTTTGTAGTTAGTTATCTTAGGCATCATACCATTTTCTTCTAACTTAGCTTTTAAATTAAATATATCTATGTGTAACATATTTACTAATTCTTCTGCTGAGAAGATAACATAGCGTTCTTTAAATTGTTCAGCTGCATTTGCTTTCTGTTCTTCAGTTCTACAGATTAAAACATTCTGCTCTATATCAGTGCGTTCAACAAACCACGTTTCTACTGGTAATGCAATTATGCCTTCTCTTGCTAATTCTTGTTCTAAAGCATCATAAGCTCTAAGCATCATTGCTGAATCCCTTATAACATCAGCGTTTGAGCCGAATGATTGTGCTCTGTTCCACTTTGTTCTGGCTTTGTAAAACCTTTTTTGGAACTCAATATTGACTAATTGTTCTGGTTTATCAACCCCAAACTTAGTCTTTATAAGGGTTCTAGCGATATTAACTTTTTTTATACAATCTATTAAAGATTCATTCATAATATTAAATTGTTATGCTGAGTAAGTTGTACCTGTTCTATACATTAGAAATGTATATAGAACAGTACAGTTTTCCCTTGCTTTTGTACCAAAAACACTGAAAATGGAACAGTTTTGGAACAGTTTCGGTACAGTTTTATCCATTGTTTTCTTTCTCTGTAATGAACTCTTTTATGTCAATTAAATAAAGTTTTAGTATTGTTGCTTGTTTTTGATGAAATTGGTGATTGCTAAAATCTGTCATAGCTTGTTGATTGTGATAATCAATAGCTCTAATTATAAAAAGAATAGCATCTTGATATTGCATCCTAATAGAAGATTCAAATTTGTTTTTAGTCTTTTTGTTCATCTTTCTTTTTCTTTTTATTTACAAAGCCAAAGACTATTTCTAACCATTTCTTTTCTACATCTATTTCTTTTTGCTTTCTTTTTTTCATATAAAACTCTCTAAATTCTTTTCTTTTAATTGATATTTATTATTTTCGTGCAAAAGTTTTCCTTGTTCCTTTAATTTAGCTAATCTTTTTCTAATTGTTACATCAGAATGAGTATCAACTAAACCATATAAGTCTTTAGGTTTTACCCATACACTTGAAGGGTCAGAACTTGCATTTTGCATTTCCTCTATTTCCTTTAAAATTATACTATCTACTGCGTGTTCTTTTGATTCTTTAGGCATATCTTCTGCATTTGTAAACTGCAAAGCACCAGATGTTATTTCTTCTGTAATTGATTCAAATTTATCTGTTTTATTTTGAAAAGGTAACAATTGCTCAACAAATTTAAAATTTTTGTCTTTCATTGGTTTTCCATCTTTAACTAATGTTTGTTTTAATTTTAAATACATACCATCTGCAAGGTCAGATCGTTCAACCTTATATTCCCAATCTACCGATGCTTGTATAACAGATGAACCTCTTGCTCTACCTGAATTAGAATGACCTGTATGATGACAAATAGCTATTGTGCTACCATAAGTATCTCTAAGATCATCTATTCTTTCTATAAAAGTTGACATATCTTCTGTGCTATTTTCATTACCACCACCACCAAAGTTTCTTTGTAAAGTATCAACAACTATCAAACCAATTTCACCATGGTCTGCTTCTATCTTATTGATAGTATCTTTTAATAAAATAAAATCTTTTTCATCTAACATTCTTGAACCTCTATTAGATATAAATAAAGGCATATCAGTAATATCTTTTTCGTGTAGTTGTCCATAAGCTGATATTCGTCTACCTAGCCCTCTAACACCTTCCCCACATAAATATAAAACATTTGACTGCTGGACTTTATGTTCGTGCCAATCATAACCCAAAGCAACGCAACAAGCTAAATCAACTGCAACAAATGATTTACCTGATTTAGCTTGACCAAAAATTGCTACAACACTTTCATATTCAGCAATATCTTTAATCAACCAATTTGGTGCTTCTAAGTTTTTAACAATATCTGATGCTCTAGTAAATTCAAAACTAACTCTTTCTTTATAAGTATTATTTACACAATAATTAATAAATTCTTCTGGTGATTTAAAATAATTGTTTTCGTTTGCATCATACAAATCATCTTTATCTTTAAATTTTCTTGGCGGTTTTACAATCATACATTCTTCAGTAATGTCAGCTAATAATTGTTGTAATTCATTGGCTACTTTTAAACCAGCTTCATCATTGTCTGGAAAGATAACAACTTTACGATTCGTTAAAGGTGACCAGTCTTGTTTACTAATGGCATTGACACCACCATGCCAACAACAAGTATCTGCTTTATCTTGCACAATAGCTTCACAACCAATTGATGCTTTTTCACCTTCATTGATAACTACATAACCTTCTGGATTTTTATTTGTACAAAAGATCGGTAGCTGTCCTTCTGGTCTTTTCATTGTCCATTCACCATTAGTTTTAGTGAAAGGTGCATACTTTTGTTTTATTGCATGGTCAGTAGGAAATCGCATTACACAAAAAGTATTACTATATCTAACAAAGATTTCTGCTTGTTCTTTTAAAACAAACATTTCTTTATCGGTATAAGTTCTAATAGGTTTTTTTACTTTTACTTCAGTAATGTTTATTGGTTGGACATTAGGCGTTTGATCTTTGTAAGGTGCTAAGATCGCATCGACATCTAAACCTTTTGATTCAAGGAAGGCGATAAGACCATAGCCTTCGCCTCCCTCAAAATCGTAGAAAGTGCCATTTTCTAAATCAAGAGCTAAAGAACCCTTGTTACCCCATCTTAAATGCGTACCGTCTTTTTTAGTTGGTTGTCCTAAAATATCTACCGCAATTAATGGTGCAATTTTTTCCCATTGCATCGACACTGCTTAAAATGGAATCTCATCGTCAACAAAAGTAGATGTCTTAGCATCAGAAGAAGGTTCATCAGGGAGAAAATCAGCTTTCGCTTCCCCTTCTTCTGAGCTAACCCACGAAGGTATTATAAAATTATCAGGTCGTTCTTTAAATGCTGCCAATTCAAATTTAGGTATGGCAGTGTTACCCATGCCTACTGTCATTGCTTCAGAACCTACCCATTTAACAACTGGCAATTTGTTTTGATTTTCAGGTTTAAGTGATTCTTCATAAAAACTTGCACCCATTTGTTGAAAACCAGAATATTCACCAAAACTATGTCTTTGCCATAAACAAGGTGCGTGTTCAATATTCTTATCGCCATCGACATACTTAGGCAAGACCCACACGCTAAACGCTTTTTTATGGTCATCACTAGGTTTGTCCATCGGCGTAAATAAATCTTTTTGCCAGACATACGTGTATCCAGATTCAGGACTATATGCCCCCCATCCAAAACGCATTGTTGAAGTGTCAATCATAAAATAATTAACATCCAATTCTTCTTTGTTTTTATACCAGCTTTTAGTAGCTGCCTTGTGTGAAATGTAAACGCTATCTTCGCTATCTACGATAAATGGGTTACTCATGTGTTACTCCTTCTTGTATTAATTGATTAAATGAAACTGTCAGTAAATCAAGATTCTCTAAATAAAAAGCATCAAAAGGTAATTCTGGTAATTCAAATAGTATTCGCAACTTACAATTTAATTGATGTGTGTTGTGGCAATATTCGACAAACAGAAAGTCACTGTCGTAATGATTGTGACCATTTGGCTTTTTTTCTTCCATCTAAATCTCCTTAGTTTTTTAGATAATAAAACTTTTTTTTAATAAGTGTCAAATAAATTTACATAAATTATTTTAAATAATAGTTGTAATATGTAATAGTATCTGTAATATATATACTATAATTTATAAAAAAGGAGAAAATTATGAAACTTACAAATAAAGAACTAAGACAAAAACTTAATGAATTAATGGATGAAATTATTTCTGTTAAAGAATGGATTTTTAACGCTATTGAAATTGAACCACAATTGCCAGAAATGAAAAATAAATTAAAAGAACTTGAAGAAGAATTAGCAAAAATAAAAGCTACAGAAAATAATTAAGGAGAAAAGTATGAGAACAGTAAAACTTACAGAAGAACAAATAGACGTAATTGCTTATGCATTAGAATACATGGGCACTGAATGGGCTTATGTAGCAAGACAATTGTCTGACTCTAAAAGTGTTGAATCTACTAGCATGAAAGACTCTGACAAAAAAGAAGTCCGAAAACAACTTAGAGTTGCTAGAAACATTTTACCCAAACTTGGTTTTAGCAAAGACAATTTTTAAGGAGAAAATTATGAATAAATATATGCGATTACTCACTTACATTAATCAAGATCAAAAGACTTGTTCTTTCTTGGTTTTAGCAGATCATACATCTGGTATTGACTATAAAGCTAAGATTGAAACTTTTTATAAAGGTCTTACTTTAATTAGTGCAAACGACTATCCAGTATTAAATAAAACTGTAGATCAGCAAAATTTAGAAGCTGATAGTTTTGCTAATTATATGGATGCAAAGTTAATTTCTTGCAAAGACCTTTACAAGCTTTAGGACAAAACCATGAATAAAAAAATAGACTTCTCATATAAAGAACATAGAACAGACTTTGAACTTTTCTATGGACAACTGTATTATGACTATCGAAGGGAGTGCGATCTTGACCAAGAATCTTTTCTTACGCAAAAGAAATGGTTGCTCAAAAATTATAAATTTATCGTGCAACAGTACGAAAAAAGTAGGAGAAACAAATGATCTTAATAAAAGTTAAATATGATAATGACTGGTTGCCACCCATGCAATACAAAGACAAACAACAAGCAATCATTAAGTACAACAAACTCATTGCTGCTGGACATCAAGTGGAGTACATCGACCATGCGTAATAAACAAAAAAAAGTTTCAGTGCTAGATTCAAAGTCAACAGATAATATTAATCCACAACATTATAAATCTGGAAACATTGAGTGCATTGATACTATCAAAGCAAGTATGACTCACGAAAGTTTTAAAGGTTATTTAAAAGGTAATATCCAAAAATACATTTTTCGTTATGAAAAAAAAAGTTTAGAAGATTTACAAAAAGCGGAATGGTATTTGACTAGATTAATTCAGGAGTGTAAAAAATATGAGTAACAGCGAAAACGAAATAATTATGGAACGTCTTTATGAAGAAGCTATTGCTAAAGGTATGAGTGTACAAGCAGCAATCAAATACGCTAACGAAGAATTTCAAAAACTACCACAACCATGAGATTTCAAGTAAAAGGTCACGCTATCTTTGGCACTTATGCCAAGACCTTAAATGGCAAGATAGTTATACAAGATGAAGAAACCGATGAGTATATTGCTTATGAAAGATCACAATTAAGGAGAGTACATGACAAAGACTATTAACAGAAAAAAAGTAAGAGCCGATCACAAATTGGCTAACTCTTGGCTCAAAGCTGGAGAGAAACACACAGAAAACTATCAGCAGTTTAAAAAAGACTTAGCACCAATAATTAAGGATATTAGAAAAGATGGTATTAATACTTTGCAAGGTATTGCCGATGAATTGACCAAACGTAAAGTAAAGACAAGATCAGGCAAGATCAAATGGTATGCTTCGCAGATTAGAAATTATTGGGAGAAGTAAATGAAAATTAAAAAAGGTAAAAAAATTGTTTACAAATGTATTTATGAAGTTATGCAAAATATGCCAAAGTTTGCACAAGAACATTGTTTTCAAAGTGCATTAGATTGGGAATTGAAACAACATAATTTAAACTTCACAATTGAAAAAAAAATAAAAATTGAATATAAAGGTGAAGTTTTTGTTGGTTTTTTTAGACCAGATATTGTTGTTGAATTTAAAGATTCAAATTTAGTATTAGAATTAAAACGAGGAAAAGAAAAAGCTGATGACGAATGTCAATTAGAAAGTTATATGACTGTTAGTGGGCATAAAGACAAAGGTATTTTAGTAAATTTTAACGAAGAAACAATCAAAGAATATGATTCAAAAAGTCAAACTTTTTTAATTAAATATTGGAATGACTTTGAAAAAACATTTTCACAAGAATTTACAAAAGGGCATTCAGCTGATAGTGAAATATTAAAGGTAATAGAAAATTTACAAAATACAGATTCTGAACCACAAAATGTTTGGATACAAGCCAAAGATTTATATGGTTTAATTTCTGATTGTTCGGATGGAACAATTAGAAAAAGATTAACTAAATTGAAAGCAATGGGCAAACTTATACATAAAGATAAAAGGTATCAATTGAAAGAAAAAAATTTAGAGTGTTATTAAATGCCTAAGATTGAAAATATAAAGCAGCACATTGAACTTTGTCAAAAAATTAAGAAAGAGAATAAACAAAAAAAGAGAAGAAAAAATAAAAATGCAAATAAAAGTTAAAGAAAATGGTTATTTAACTAAATCAACACTTATAAAAGTACAGCAAAATATTAATAAAAAAAGGAGAAAAAAATGAACGATGAAAAATATTCAGAATATCGATCAAGTCCGATTGGAAAAATAACGCCAGATTACATGATTTCAGCTTCAACATTAGTTGATATATTTGGTTTAAATCCATATACAACACCTAACCAACGACTTAAATTATGTCACGATGCTATGAGTGGCAAAGATATTCGTTTTACAGCAAATAATGCAATGGATATGGGTAACAGATTAGAAAAACCTATAGCTTTAGCTGCTTTTGATCGCATTGGTTTATTAGATATTGAATTAGAGGTTACTGAGCCCGTTAGACACCCTACCTTGCCTTTAAATGGTTCAGTAGATTGTTATGGTATTGCTGATAATTTATTTATTCAAAGAGATGTTGACAAAGGTTTTTATCTGCCAGAAAAAGCCGATGATGAAGGCATCAAAATAAATGGCAAAGGGATTATAGAGATAAAAGCTACTAATGCACCCCACCAAGAAGCACCACCACCTTATCGTGGAGTAATACAAGTAAAAGCATTAATGGCTTGTACTGGACTGCCATACGCAGTAATCGCAATTTTAAATGGTACTGACCTTAGATGTTATTTCTACGAAAGGGATTTAGAGTGGGAAAAAGAGTTAGCAGAGAAAGTTAAAGACTTTGATGAACGCATACCTCACTGTGATTATTATTCACCTTTTGATACGCAAGATGCAGCTCGTATTAATCCTCAAGACAATGGCGAAACAACTGAACTAACTAAGACAGCACAAAAACACATCGATAATATTGAGACTTGGGAAGGACAACAAAAAGATTTAACTGATCTAATACAGAATTCTAAGACTAAGTTGATGGAAGAAATAGGTGAATCGCAACAAGGTTTTTCTAAAACACATAAAGTAGTTTGGAAAACTGTTAATTACAAAGCCCAACCAGAAAAGACAAAGGTAACACCAGCAAAAGAAGCTTTTACACAAAGAAGATTTAGTATAAAAAAACTTGAAAAATAATTAAAATAATACTTGTAATTTATAATAGTATCTGTATATTTATAATATAATTTATAAAAAAGGAGAAAATTATGAAAACAATAAAACAAATACAAGATGAAAAATTATTTGACTACGATCAATCTTATAAAATTGAATGTGGTCATAATGCTCAGATTGATTTAGAAGAAATGTTTAATTTAAAAGGACTTAATGATAAACAGCTCAAACATTTAAAAAAATCTATAAAAGCTGAATTAGATCAAAAGGCAAGAAGTTACGAAGAAGTAGCAACAAATATAAGAGTAGCTAAACATCACTTCACTAAAGCTTTAGTAGATCAAATTAAACAAAATCAAATGGAAAGACTTCTTTCTAAAATTGAAAATAATTAAAAAGAAAATTATTAAATTAAAGCCACCTACATTGGTGGCTTTTTTTATATAACACTCAACACCAATTTAATATTACGTTTAGCTCTGTTTGGTACTTGAGTAAAGTATTTAGATTTTTTTAATTCTAAGGCAGCTTCTTCATAATCGGCATCTTCCACAGCTTCTAAAAACTTCTTAAATTTGGTTAGACCTTTAATACCTAAATTGAAACACATATCACACAGCACTAAACGAATGTTAAAAGGTTCATACTTCCAATGTGGTAGTTCACGATCTAAATCTAGAAATACGTCTGCAATATCATTTTCAAACATGAAATCTATTTCTGCTACATTTAAGCCTTTGCTCTCTAAATTACGACCTACACCAATTGTTAAGTTGCCTTCGCTACAATGATAAGGTCTATATTCATAGCCTTCTTCATTTTTAAGTTTACCCTTTAACTTTTCTTTTAAAGCTGGAGTAACACCAATATCATCGTTCATTTTTTCTGCCACCTTAAAGACATCAGTAAAATCGGAATACTGCACATAAGCATCCAATTCATCATTATCTCTATACTTAACATTTTTCTTTTTCTTTTTAAACAAACCAAACATAAATTATTTAGCGTGGACATTTTTAGTTTTTTCGTATGATCTCATACCAGCTAGACCAAGCATACCAGTTAAAATTGGTGTTAGAGTACCAATGTCAAATTCAACTAATTGTATTTCTAAACCATTAGCTTTAAAAATCATATCTAAAATATCTCTAACTGCAATACCATAAATAAATAAACAAGATAAAGACCAACCTAAGAAGGGTCGCCAACCAGAAACAAACAAAGACTTATGTTCGGCTTCTTTTAAATTAACTTTTACTTGGGCTAAATTAGCTTCGTGAAATAAAGTATTTAGTTCATGATCTAACTTAGCTTGTAGGTCTTTGTCTTTTACAAACTTATTAACGATCTTTGATACTGGTGCTATTAATTGATCTATCATTCAAACCACTCTCTTTCCATATTTTTTTCAAACAAGGGTCTATATTGTTCTATAGTTACCATTGCCATACCTGATCTTAATCTTACTTTGTTAAATTCTTTTAAGGCTTTATCAAGTTGTGCTTCTGTATAAAGAATCATACAAAACTTTTAATTACTAAAGACATTAACAAAGTCAAAATAATACCAGCAAACCACCACAACCTTTGATTGTTAGTGCTAATCATACTTTCTATAGAGTCCAACCTACGATAGTTTTCTTGCCATCGTTGTTGGCACACTGCTTCGTGTGTATCTAAAGCGTTGGCTACAGAATTAACTGTTGTCCTCTGTGCTACTTTCTTCTTCGTCATTTTCGACTTCCATAGTAGATGCTTCAAACGCTTTTATCATAATGTTTTTATAATCATTTGTAATTACATAATCATCGTAAGCTTCTTGCAATCTTGCTAATTTTTTACCAGATGCATTTAATTTCATAGCAATATCTTTTTGCATATCAGATAAATCTTCTGCTCGATATTCTACTTCGTTAAAAGTTATTATTACTGGTTCTTTATTTTCTATTATTTCTTCTGTCATTATTTACTCCTTTTATTGGTTAAAAAAATATTATAACTATTCTTTGAACCAATTTAAAAGGTTTTGTTTGATTTCATTATATCTTATTGGGTCAGACACTTTTAAATACACTGCTATAAAAAATATAACAAAACCTAAAATCAAAAAATAATCCATTATTCACCAATCGTTTTAGTTTCAGAAGTAGGATTTTTTTGCTCTGCTATCTGAGCATCTAAGTTAGCTGCTAATTCAGCTACTGCTTCTTCACCCATAGCAGCTATAACCCATGCTTGTACTTCTTCAGTGGTTACTTTATCAAAGTCAATAAAGCTACCAAGCTCGTCAGTATTTAAAGTTTGTGTACCATAACTAGAAGCTGAATATTCTTCATCTTCACCTTCAGTTTTAGACACACGCCAGTGTACGTTGTAGATCACATTACTATGATCTTCTTTTGTAGGGTACACATCTACAGTTTTTACATCCCATTCCATTTTATTTACCTCTTAAGTTATTTATTTGTGTTTGTAAATCTTCTATTAGTTCTTGTTGTTCTTTCATACCTGCGACTAAATGCACTACCAGTTTACTGTAATCCATTGAGTACATATCTTCTTCAGAACCTACTACTGCATTAGGTACTAGCTCTTTAACTTCTTGAGCTATCAAACCTTCATCAGCTTTTCCGTCAGCTTTCCAATTATAAGCTACTGGATTAAGTTCATTAATAACTTCTAAACCTCTAGCTGTACCTGTAACATCTTTAAGTCTGGCATCTGAGGAAGTGTTGTAAGCTGTTGCTGAACCTGTTACTGAAATACTTCCAACTAAAGAATTGTCTTTTGCAAATTCTATTGAATTTCCATCAGCTGTTTTTCTGTTTAAATACAATAAGCTTCCATTTCTTGCTAAAGTAGCTTGACCACTTGCATTTAATCTTACTCCAGCAGTTGTATTATCTAATGCTGTTTTACCAATCAATACAGCTCCAGAACTAATTCGCATTTGTTCGTTAGTAGATGTTTTAAATTGTATAACGTCATCAGTACTTGCTTGTATAGAAGAATCGCCATCAGCATCAAGGATTAATTCTCTACCATGTATGTCAATATTTCCTGATGAATTTACACTAAGCCTGACATTACTACCTTGCATTAAATCAATGTTAGCTGTGTCTTGGTTGATTATATTTAGGTTACCACCATCACCTTTCTTTTCAATGTAAGCGTATGCACCATCAGAACTTGTACCAAAGTTTCCATTGTCTGCATCCAAAAACATTAAAGCTCTTCTGCTACCTGCTGTTGATGAACTTGTTAAAGAAAAACCACCACCAGCGTTATTATTAGAAGTAGCATCTGTAGTTCTTGTGTGAAAAATTGATACTGGCAAATCAGTTCCAATTCCTACCTTGCCACCATATCTTTGTAAAACCAAAGGAATGAAATCAGTGCCTTTTTCATGTGCTTGTAAAAACGCTAAACTATCAGCACCATCTACTCCAAAATTAAGCATATCGCCAGTAGCACCTGAAGCGGTTTTAATAGCAAATTGCCCAAAGGTATCAATACTGTTAAATGTTACTGATTTAGTTACTTCTAAAGGTTAATTTGCCGATGTAGTTCCAATTCCAATATTTCCTGAACTTGCATCAATTCTCATACGTTCAGTATATGAGCCACCACCCATAAATTTAACAACACCACCTGACCAACCATACTCTAATTCGTTAGAACTGTTTACTCTTGTGATTGTTTTAATATTTCCACTAGTATCTTTTTGCCTTAATTCATAAGCATTATTAAGAAGTATATGACCGCTAAGATGAAGTTTATCTTCTGGCAATGTAGTTCCAATACCAACATTTTGAGCTGATGTATCAATATATATAGTGTCGGGATTTGTAGCGTTACCAAGCTGTATATCTCTACTAGCATCTGATTCTAATGAAAGTTTGCCACCATTGTTGTACATCTTACCAACATAAGTTCCAGAACTTCCTACTCGCCACCCACTTACAGCATATCCAGAATTGTTTAAATATAAATTATCATTAAAAGAACTAGATGTTGCACCTATTAAAAATTGTCCAGGTGTCAAACGTGCAGTATTTG
>Ga0181410_1000519_pt1 | contig 17210 bp, 13 predicted proteins | sample 33SPOviralmetaG_FD_130112 | JGI IMG/M metagenome (GOLD analysis project Ga0181410, IMG submission 130112) | Marine viral communities from the oligotrophic San Pedro Time Series (SPOT) site, San Pedro Channel, CA, USA - 33 SPOT_SRF_2012-06-20 | ecosystem: Environmental > Aquatic > Marine > Strait...
CTATGCACAAAATAATGTAAGAATTCCTTCTTACCCCAAACGTATAATTTATCATAGCTATTAATTAATTCAGCAATGTACTCGCTGTTTAATGGCATAGATTCGCTATGGTTTATTGATATAATATAGCCCTTATGTGCATCTACGGGATGTACATATACTAAGGATACTTTATTAGTTACAGGGTGAGTTTTATACGAATATGGTATAACTTCTATATAAGCTTCTTTGTAACCTTTATTATAAAAACCTTTTAATTGGTCTGTATTTTCAATTAGCCAAAACAATAACTAAATATACGAATAGTATTTTTAATATCCACTTTTTCCTTTACTATTTGGGGGTTGGTTTTGTGGTAGTGGTTTGGATGGTGTTTTATAATATTTTAACCAATCATTTTTAAAATAATTAACAAACCCATAAAATTGACTATTTCTTTCTTTTAAAGTTGCTATTTTTTTATTAATATTAAATACTTGATTTTCTTTACCTGATATAGACCAAGGTATAGAAACTGGAGAATAAAGATCAAATGCTATATTAGGGCTATTAGAAGTTAGCAAATCATATGTTTTTTTACTAATTTCTAAATAAAGTACTTGATTATTTTTTTTACAAAAATATCTTTGAAATTCACCAACTGAATAATCTTTTGGGGTTGGGGTTGGAGAAGTAAATAAAGGTAAGTTTCTATTTATTAAAGGGGTTGTTTTTGGTGTAATAGTATATATTTGGTTATTTTTAATATTTCCTACGTGTATAGATTCATAACTCTTTTTTTGAACTATTATTTTTGTTGGAGAAAACGTACCATCTGTATCTTCAGGAGTTGAAGGTGGGTTTTTTGAAAGTTGTTGGTTTTTGCCCTCATCTGGGGTTCTGCCCGTAATGTAAGAATTACCAGAGATAACATGATAATACCCTTTGTAAGGTTTATCATTAGATACTAAATAAAATTCTCCACCAGGAGTATATAAATTAGTTTTTATTTGGGATTTTGGATAGTACATTGTTTTTTATAATTGATTATTACGTAAACGAACAGTTGAACCATATTTAGCTCTTGAATCTTTTAAAGCTTTTAAATAATCTCTTGCAGCCTGTAATTCAGGGTTAATGTCATTATAAGCACCACCCTCTGCTATATTGGGGTTAAATTGTTTACTATCTCCTAATTCTAATATTTCTTTATTAATTTTATTAATTTCCCGTTGTTTGCTTTTATATATATTTTCTCTATTTTCTCCATCTATACTAGTATTAGTATTTCTATCTTGCGTAGGTATATTTGGATTAATGTTGGCATGAATGTGTGGTGGGTCATGATATAAAATAGATCCAAACCCATTCCTGTAAAGGAAGTCTATTATTTTATTTATTTCATCCTTCCCCATACCTATAACACTAACATCTATTGCTATTCCTCTAGTATGAGTAGTATTAGCTGGTGTTATATTAGATGTAGGATATTTAGCTGTTGGTGAAAGAGTTTTTCCTTGGTGGAATGCATCATTTCCTGCCGAGATTGTAAAACTTATATCTTCTTTTCTAGCATTTATTAACATTTTTGATAATGTAATAAATAATCTTTTTGAAATATCTGCACCATTCCCTAATTCACCTGGATTATTATAACCTTTACTACCTTTAATTCTAATTCCTCCCCCAAATACAGTGTTAGAAAAACTTTTATCCATAGTTAATTTTAAAAATTGTATAGCATAAGAATTTTTAGCATTTCCTTTTCTTATAATAAAATTTTTATAATATTTTCCTTCTTTAACATCAAAACCTTTAGGTAATATTTTACGGAAAGAATTAGGGCCATATAATTTCATATATTTACTAACTTGGGATGCATCAGATATAATAATAGGATTTAATGTTATAGCATCAGATGGAATACCTGAAGAGTAGTCATTATACCTTTTAGCAAAAATATCATCTATTTTTCCTTCATTTCTAAGTTGTTCAACATATGAAGCTAAATTACGACTTAATGAATTATTTAAATATTTAGTAGATATTAAATTATTAACCGTAGCTATACTATTTATCTTAGTACTCCACTTATTATTACTTAAAGTATGGTCTATATTAGTAGTAATAAATTCTAACTTTTCAGGGTAGTTTGTAGGTAAAAAATTTGAATTTACTTCTAACTTTTGGTATAATTTCATTCCCGAAAGACCTTCTATATCTAATTGTAAATTAAAGGGTAAAAAACCTGTTTGTCCCGAGGAAGCTAAAGAACTTGTAGACTGTACGGCTACAGCTTGAATATATTTATAATATTCTTTAGCTATATTTCTATTTGCTGCTATATTTTCTTCATTTATTTTAGTAGGTACTAAACCAAAATTTACATCTTCTTCTCCAGTTATAATTTTTCCTGATGTTCGTGTTGCACTATTAGCTGGGGTTGATCCTAATGTAAAATCTTCTGTTATATTTAACCCTAAATAAGAATACCAATTAGAAATATTTTTTGTATCTTTACTTTGTTTAATTAAATTATAATAATTTATTTTGATAGTGTCATATTTTTCTGCTATTGAAGACGTGTTATTTAAACTACTTTGAATACCTACGGATTCCTTAAATCTATCTACTATTCCGGCATTCCATTTTGAAAATGCTGTGGCTTCTTCTCCTACAACATATCCATCCGCTGTGGCTCCTACGGTTATCATTGAAGCATATTCGGGTGTAATTTCTGTAGTTAAACCTATATCATGAATAAAGTTGGAAGTATTATCTTGGGTATTATATCCATATAAGTTAAATTGGGCATCTTTAATACTAGAAGTAGGAAATATTTCAGGGGGTAAACTTGTTTTTCCTGGTATTGGAGTTTGGTCATAAATTTTTAAAATATTATTATCAGGGGATATTTTAGGTTCTAACCTATTTACACCTCCTAATGACTTATTTATACCATCACACATTTTTCTTAAAAATTCCATAAAAAGAATATTTCCATCTTTATCAGTTTCAAATAATAATTCTAAAACATAATTCATATTCATGTAAATATTCATTATTCGACCATAACTAAACTCACCAGATTTTGAACTTAATTTAAAAGGATTAAGGCCACGAAACGCTTCATCACTAAAATAGTCAGGTTTAGTTATAGTATTAGTAATTATACAAATTCTAGGATCTAAAGATATCATATTAGGAATATAATACATTAAATTAGTTATAGAATTTGTATCTATTTTAAGTTCAGAATATTCTTGGTTTGTTGTTGTTTTTAAATTATGTATTAAAAGTTGATTTATTGATTCTAATAAATTTCCAAGTCTTATGTACCATTGCTGTTTTTTATTTTCAATTCCTAGTTGCACATATTCACTAGCATCTCCATATTCAAGTTGATCTTTTGGGTTATCTCTAGGGCCTATTATAGATTCATATATATTTTGATATTCAGGGGGAATGATTATTCCCCTTCCTACCTTAATAGCATCGTATCTTTTATTTTCTTCTTGGTTAAATGTTGATAAGGTTATACCATTTTCAGTAGATGAGTTATTAGCTACGGTGTCAGTACTAAAATAAGTTAAAAGAAGACCAATAATATTAGCTCCCCCAAAACCAACACTTATTGCTGGGGATGCTGCTAATCCCATCCCTACATTTTTCATGGTTTCATTTGTTATTTTTTTAATAGCAAATGTTTTTATAGCGTAAAACATTTTTGCTAATTCATTGTCTTCTCTCCTAGAATCAATTAAATCTTGTTCTTCTTCAGTTAAAGTTTCTTTTGATGCTTTACTGTAAGGGGCAGTATTTAATTTTAAAGATTCAATTACATCTCCTAAACTTATTACATCTAATGTAATTTTATAAGTTCCATCAGGGTTAAAAGTCCATTTAAAATTAGAAATTTTACCTACTAAAGCATCATAACATCCTGAGTGTAGTTTTCTTTCTTTTTCTAAAACATCTAATAATTCATAATAAGTAGTTGCAAATCTATATTTAAAAAATTCTTTTTCTAATAGTGTAGTTCCCATTTTAGTAACTTCTCCACTACTATTATCTATGTAATGACTATCTCCCCACTCTAATAATAAAGTATAACCTAATCTTAAATATAAAATATCTATTATATCAAATTGTTCTTTATTATAAGCTTTCAAAGTAACTGTTGCTCTTCTAATAGAACCTCTTTCTAAAGCTTTAACATCTACACTTTCTATGCCTGGCATAGGAACTATACCAAATTCATATTTATTATTTCCTATCCCACTAAAATAAGCCCCATCAGCCCCAGTAAACCCACTTTTTTGTTGAGGTGTAAATTTAGAATATGTGTCTTTAATTTTAGTTCCTGTTCTTGCATCTTCTAAAAGTTTAGTGGACATTTTCATCCCCGCATCTCGTGCCTCTTGCATTTTTTTTTCATCCCAACTCTGATTAATTGAGGTTGTACCATTGAATAATACAAATTTTTCTGCTAACCCTAAACCTGTAAGTGCTTGTTTTTGTGTTTCAGATAAACTAGGAAGCATGTTAAGGCGCTCCATTTCAATTTGAGTACCACTAACTAATTTTACCCATGAAGTTCTAGAATTTAAATAAGAAATTTCAGTACTATCTCTTGTTTTTTTACCATGAATTTCCTGTCTTTTTTTAATTTGGGTTTTTACATAATCTTTAAAAGGTTCTCCTACTATATTTCCCATAACTTATTATTTATTTAAGACTTCAAAATCTGCTATAATTGGTGAAGGGTTTGATGGTATCCTAATTTGGGATCCTATTGGAGGAGTTAGTGAATTTTGAGATAATTCACTATTTGCTATTGAAATGATCCACCATAATGATGAATCTCCATAATACTGCAATGCCAATTTATCATATTTATCTCCTATAGTAGTATAAACATAAATATCTTCAAAAGATCTAGGAATATCAGGATAACGTGTAGTCACATATATCTGTTTTCCATCTGGGGATTTTGTAGTTGGTATTGGTGAATATCTTCTCATTTATTATAATATAAATTAGTTTATTAAGGAATCCAAATTATGCTAAATCCTGATTTTGTAGATTTGTATCTAAAGTATTAATAGTTAAAATTTCATTATTAGCTTTTATTTCATTAGTTTGTATAGTTCTTAATGTTGGAGGTTCTGTTTTAATCTTGATAAGATTAGCGCCTGCCCCAGAATCTACACTATCTGTTTTATTTGGTTTTATAGGATTTGCCCTTTTAACAAAATCAGCATATTTTTCTCCTTTTTTCCTTTTAGTATCATAGTTATTATTTGATCCCTGAGTTAATGCTATGTATCTTTCAGCCCCATAATTTTCACCCTTAATAGATTGTTTTGATGGTCTAAATGTATGAATAGGGGTGAAAGAAATTCCACTTACTTTAACCATATGAGGCATTTCTTTTACAGATCGATCAGATTTTCCAAATTCATTAATACCTATTTCCCAGGTAGATTCTTGAGGTATATCTAAAGTTATTGAATTTAAAAATCCAGGTAATTCATAACACCAAGCACCCATAGTTAATTGTACTAAAGGTCCAGCCATATATCCACTATTAGTATAATCTGGTGCTAAATTAGAAGCTAGAAAATTTAATTTTCTATACATCTCCATTATTTCTGGTTTTGATTGTGCTATGACTGTAAAACTCATGTTTATGTCCCTAGTAAAGTTGTCATATTTGTAAAATTGTTCTCCTCTACCCATGTATTTTTGGGATGTCCAACTTGCATTATAATTGTCTGAAAATGAATCTATAAATGCTCTAAAATGTATAAATTGTTTTTGGGATGGATTTTCTGTGTCTATTGCTGCTATTCTAAATTTAACTAAATCATTTTTAGATATAGTACCTTTTTTACCTTCAGTAATACCTGCTCTTACACCCCCAGATTTATATATAGGTTGTGCATTTATTTGATCTACTACAACGGTTCTAGAATCATTAGTTCCATAACCTACAATTTTACCTTTGGTATAATTTAAGATATTTCCTCTTTGTCCTGGGGATTGTTGATTAATTCTAGAATTGGTTAGGCCTTCTATAGTGCTATTAAACCCTACAGCATATGAAGGGGAAATACTCATTATAGTTGATGATTTTTTAGGATCACCATCTTTAAGTTTTACAGTCCTTTTAAATGCTTCAATATCAGTTTTAAAATCATTGAAATATCCTAATCGAGTTTCTTTATTATATTGAGCTCTATTATAAGTTTCTTCAAGTGTTAAGGTTGTGTGGTTTAACTCGTTATATTCTCCAATACCTAATTGTTTTGTATTATTACTTGAAGCTAAAGTTCCGTTATTAAAAGCTGAAAAAGAATCTGGTTCATATGTTATTCCCCCATCAACAGATAAAGACGGAAGTGAATTTAAATCTTCAGTAAGATTATAAAAAGCATTTGAAACTCCTAAAGGTGGAGATGTTAAACTAAATTGGTTCCTTTTTAAAGGGCCTGATTGATAATTTTTTGCAATTGCTCCTGTAGGGAAATAGGCTCCTCTATTATCGGTTGCAAATCTAATGTTAGTTTTTCCTATTCCTAAAATAGAGTTAGGACCTCCACTATAAGAATATATATTAACTGGGTCTTCTATAGAAAAATCATTTGATAAATTTGCATATTGTGTATTATATAAATTTACTAGTCTATTATTTTTAATTTCAACAATAGAATTACTAAATACACCACCACCTTTTACTACATCTCCATAAGTTCTTATTCCTTTAATAGGTATAATACCTTGCTTTTGAATATGACCTCCAATACTAATAATCCCAGCTTGAAGTAAAGTAGATAAAGGATTATAAACCCCATTATTTAAAGCTGAGTTTTTCCATTTATTTGGGTTAGATTGGTTTCCACTAGCTTGGGTAGCAACACTTATTCTAGATAATAATTGCTGTTTTGTTGTAAATAAAAGTCCAGAAGGAGAGGATGTGTCTATAAAAAATTTTCCTAGCCTAGTTAAATCTTTAGCCGTATCACGAAGAGCATTTAATCCTCCTCTATTTAAGAAATCAGGAGTAGATAAACCTAAATCTTGTGTAGGCATTTCTTCTCCATTAGCAGGAATAGGAGTAGTAATGTATGGTTGACTATTCTTATTTCCTCCTTCTAAATCTTTGCTAAATTTTAAAGATTTAAGGTTGGTTTGAAGATTTACTATAGGCATAAAAAAGATTAAATTCTTCCCATAGCTTCAGGTGGTGCACTATCTTTATAAGTTCCTTCAGAAAAGGTATTATTAATAATTGCTGTTCCTGCAAGTCTATTAGGTGTAGATGGATTTACTCCATTTAAATCTATTTTGGATGGTTGTGGTAATGCGTTTACAACTCCATCGTCATATTCAGAATATGCTTGATTTACTGTAGATCTAAAATTTCCATCTAAGGAATATCCAGGTTGTATATCATGAGCATGTAACTTGGATTGTTTAGTTGCTCCAGGGTTGATTGATGGTTCAGCTATTGCTCCATTATCTGTAGAAAATTCAGAACCTCCTTGGTTTCGTAATCTATCTAAAAGTGAATTGGTATTTGCCATATTATTATGTTTTATTGTTTATTATAAATATTTAAGCTGAGTAGAGATAACCACGGTTTGTTTCTCTTGCTTCAGATATTAATTCGTCTTGTTTTTGTTCCATCCTTCTTTGATGGTCTCTTGTTTCTCTTGCTTCCCTTTTTCTTTCTTCCCTTTCTAATTTTCTTTCTGCTAATAAATTTAGGTCTGGGGATGAAGTATTTGAATTTGAATTCATTGTGGTATTAGCTGGGAATATTCCTGCTCCTTCGCCAGGTAGCCCTTCATATATTCCTCCAGGAACGTTTGATATCATTGGTCCTCTTGATGGGTCATATAACATATCTGCTACAGGTGTAGGTTCCATCTTTGATTTAAGAACTGACATCCCAGCAGCTAAAATACCTAAAGTAGCTAAACCAGCTCCAAAAGTCATTCCAGTAAAAAATACAAAAGAAGCTATAGCAGCAGCTGTGATTAATCCTACTATAGTACTTAATGGGCCTTTTATACTATTAATAGCCCCAAATAATGCGGTTATTGGGGATAAGAAAAAAGCAACTCCCTCAAATATAGGAATTATAACTTGAGCAATACCATTTAATAGAGGAGCAATTGCTATAAAAATTTCTTTCATTTTTTCTATTGCGGCATTAAATTCTTCTTGCTTGCTAGTTTGATCCATTAAATTTTCAATACCATTTTTTTCTAATTTTCTTTGAGCTCCCGCTACTCCATATTGAGCTATTAAACCTCTTAAAGTTTCTTGACCTAATTCTTGTTCTTTACTGGATAATCCTACTAAAGCTTCTCTTTCCATTAAAGTTTGAGCTAAAGAATTTCGGGTCATTCCAACTGATTGGGCTATAGCTTCTTGTTGGATTCTATTCATTTCAGAAAAATCTGCAGAATCTCCTATTTGATTAGAAATTTCTTCTGCTACTACAGAAAATTCATTATTTAAAGCTGCTAATCTAGCTCTTTCTAAATTAATATTTTTTCCCAATAATAATTCAGCCTTTAATTCATTAGTAATAGAAGATTCAAAATTTAATAAAGCTTCAGAAGATGACTCTATTTGATCCATTGTCATCCCTAAAGATTTAGCTGTTGCTAAAGCATCTCCTAATGCCTTAGCACTTCCACTTAAAGATAATTGTGTAGCCGCACTTGTTTTACTTATTTCTTTTAATAATTCTTTATCATTTAATAAAACTTTATTATTAAACCCCGTAATTTTTGCTTGGGCTAAAAATTCTGAAGTATTATCTTCTAGTGATTTTCCATTTAAAAGACTTAATTTATAAGTCCCCATTATTTCTTCATTAGTTAACCCTGCTTGTTCTCTTAATTTTGTAAAAGCTGCAACATCTTGATCAGCAAACATTACACTGGTTCCTAATGATTGGTTTATAGACATTAAAGATTCTTGTAAAGCTCTAGTGTTAAGGAAAGTATCACCAGATAAAGCTGCAAATTTAGTTAATTCTCCCCTAACAGCCCTAGCTGAATCATATGTCATATTCATATTTTTAGCTAATTCTCCAGTGGCTTTATCAGCAGCCATAAAGGCTTTAAATACTTCTACTAATAATGTTATAGGTCCTAAAATAGTTTTTAAACTAGCTACTAAAACTTTAAAACCTGCAGCTAAAGCAGATATTCCTAAAGTTGCTCCTTTACCTTGAGCAGTTATAAGAGCCATGTTTGCCCCTGATTTTTTTACAGCTTCTGAGGCACCTATTCCTGCTTTTCTTAATTTATGATAATTTTTAATCTTTTCAATCTCTTTTGGGGTAGTCATTTTGAGAGTATCAGCATTTAATCTATTAAACCTGGCTTGAGATTCTGCTGCATCTGATGCTCCTTGAAAAGCTCCTGTAAATTTATTTAACCCAGGAATAGCTTTAGCTATGTCTCCTAATCCTCCAAATAATCTAACTCCTGGGTTACTATTTATTTCTTTTTGAATATCTAAAACTTCTTGAGCTCCTACAATAAACTCTTTTTGGGCTAAAATAGATTTTTCTATTTCTAATTTCTCCTTAGGTTGCAAATCCCCCATTTTTAGGGCAGTTTGAAGCATTTGAAATTTTAATTTAGCCTCTGTTTGGAGTTTTTTTATTTGATCTGTAGTAGCTTTTGTTTCCCCTTCTTTAATGGATACTAATTTTTGGGAAATAGAAGAAATTCCTCTTAATGCTTTTTTAGATTCATTTAAATAATTATTACCTTTAGATAATTCATTTACACTATCAGCAAAAGCATCTCTTACATAAGATAGTTCACTATTAACTTCTCTAAGATTAGATTGAAGAGCCTTTACATAGTTAGATGCTGCTTCTATATCTTTAGTATCAAACTTAAGAGGATTTTGTTTTAATTGAGCAGATAACTCTTTTATTTGTTGATTTAAATCGTCTATTTTAGCCATTAAAGGATGTTTATTATAAATATCAAAAAAATTGATTATTTATATGAAGTACTTTTTTGGGAAGCACCTTTAAATTGTGGCAGATTAGAAGTATTTACTTTTCCAGATGAATCTACTACGGTTGTTTTGCCTTTACCTTGAGACTTTTCATATTCCTTTTTTTCTTCATCATAAAAGTCAGAAATCTCTTTAAAGGTAAACTTTCGTAACCAAATAGGCATATTATATACTGTAGGCCAGTCATAACCTCCTTTACCGTGAAATATAATTTGATGAATTTGTTTAAATAAACTTATTCTAACTTGTGGGGCTATTTCAAGCGTCAGGCCAAAAAAAGTTAATCCCTATTGGGACTGTGACCTCCTCGCCACTATCTAACTCTACTGTTAGATCAATATCTGGTTGAGTGTCTCTAATGTGTTCTCTTAAAGCTCTTGAATCTATAGCTAATAAATAATTATCTACAAATTCCCTAATTGTTTTTCTTTCTGTATCTCCATTTACAGATAATAGCATATGTTTTAATCTGGTAGATAATTCAGGGGAAGCATTCTTATTAATTTTTTTAATTCCTCTTAATTCTGCTTCTATTTTAGATTCATCATGACCATCTAAAATTTTATAAGTGATTTCAGCTCCTGTATGGGGTAATTTAAATGAAAAATTATTCTCTCCTTTAGTTAATTTAGATTCATCAAATTTTTTATTTTCTAAAATAGATAAATCAATAGTTTGTTCTTCTCCCTTATATTCAAATTTGTAATTTTTTCCATATCCTAAAACACGGGCAGCTACCATAACAGCATTTTTGTCTCCAATAATTAGGTCTTTATAATTTACATCTTTATTTACAATTAAAGACTCTATTAACTTATCTAAAACATTTCCTTTTTGAATATATGCCTGGTTAGTTAAAATATCTTCTTCCTTAGCAGTCATATATTTTATTTCTATTTTACCACTTGATAAAGGGCTGGTTTCTGGGTATAATATACCTTTTGATGGTAGTTCTACTTGTTCAGTAGGGAATTTAAATTCACTCATAATCTTTTATTTGTTATAACTTAATTTTATTATAAATACCAATATAAAAAAGGAGCTTGACATAGCCAAGCTCCATTTAATAAAATATTTATTTATTTTTAGAAATTTAATACTGCGTAATCTATTCCTAAAGTTAGTTCAATTTGTTTTGCTTCGTTTTCTGTATCCCAGTTATAATCGCCAAAAGTTGCTTCTTTAACAAATGCACCTTTTAAAATCCATTCAGAAACTACATCTCCAACGGGACCTAAAACATCAACTTTAAGATCTTTTTTATAAAAATCACTATATCCATCTCTACCTGTAACTGATTCATGGTGTAATCTTACCCATTCCATTACTGCTTGAGCACCTGAAGGTGTTATTGGATCAAATAATGTCATTGTAACATCATTCCATACTGTTTTTCCTTTTACTTTTCTAAGAACGTTAATATGGTTTAATACTACTTCACCTTGAGTTAGTGATACTGCACTTACTCCTTTAATAATAAAGCTTGGAATACCTTCCATATATAGGATAAACCTATTGGCTTGCTTTGGCTCAAAAGCGGTAAAAAATATTTCATTTGGATCTAATACTGGCATGTTGTTTTATTTTAATTTCTTATTATAAATATCTGATTCTTTAATTTTTATGCTGGGAAAGTAGCTCCAGTTGGTTGTAGATTAAAATCTAGGTAAATAAATTCAGCTGTTCTAGTTGGTTGAATATATATTTGTCCAATTAATTGATTTCTATCTATAACATCTGGTGAATTATTTGAAGCATCCATTACTACTTTAAAAGCATATAATCCCTGTCTTTGTTGAACACTTTCTAAATATGGGTTCACTTGAGATAAGAAATTATTTCTTGTTGCTGTTGTATTTTGTTCAAATACTAAATTTTCACCAATTTGAGAAATAAATCCTTTAAGAGCAATTAATAATCTTCTAACATTTACTCTATCTAATGCTGATGCTGCGGTTTGTAAGGTTTTCTGTCCAAATACTACTACTCCTGTATTTGGGAATGTAGCTATTGGGTTAACATTTGACCCATATAAAGTATCTCTATTACCATTTGTTAAAGCTCTTTCAGTTCTTAGTACAGATGATAAACCACCTCTATTTAAACCTGCAGGAGCAAACCATGCTTCACCGGCTCTATCATTAAAGGCATATACACCTGGGATCATTGTCGAAGCTGGTACCCATACTTGTTGATTAGTGTCAGGATCTAAAATTTGTAACCAAGGCCAATATGTAGCAGCATATGAAGAATCTACTGATGAAGCTCCTGCTGTTACTGAGTTAATTCCTGAGCCATAATCTCTTAAATCTATTACAGATAAATTATCTCCCCTTGTTATTGAGTTATTCACCATAGTTGTTAATGGAGAAGAATTATTTTGTTTAGTTAAACCTGGAGCTGTAATAATATTGTAATTAAATAAGTCTTGGTTAGCTAATAATTGTAATGAGGTTGAGTAATCACTTCCTTTTAATCCTTGTACATCTGTTGAGTCTACACTATCATAAAAGTTTGCAGCACGTCCTGTTGGGATGTTTATACCCGTAGCATCTTTAAATTCACCTTGACTTGCTATTGGGATTAAAGGTTTAAATGCTGATTTTGCATTTCCTGCATTATCAAAATAGTTTAATGTTTTAGAACTTACTGATTTTACTCTTACAAAATTACTTAAAGTGTTAAAAGTTCCTTCATTTTTAATGTAATATTCGTTAGTTCCCGAATCTTCAGTAACTGTTTGTTTTGAATTACCTATTACTTTTTCAATATAATCTTTAGAATTAGGGTCTAGTGATAAATTTGTCCAAGTTTCTAATATTGTTTTAGAAGTAGTTGTATCATCACCCCTTCTAATTAATAAATTAAATGTTCCAGAAGCTGTATTTGGTAATGCTATTTCCCACCTTAAATTATCTTTAGTACCATTTACTAAGGTTCCATTTGAACCACCAGCTCCTGCACTATTCATAATAGCACCTTCACTTAAAGTTTCTAACGTAAATGCATTGTCATTTACTATGTTATTAGCTACTAAAGTAAGTGTTAAATCTGTACCACCTCCCTTTGTTGCTCCTAAGGATTGTGAAGTAAAGGATATATCATTTCCTATAGCAAATGTTCCTATAGCAGCATCTAAAGTAATTGAAGATATACTTTCTGAATTAGCTAATACAAATGAAGCTGTAACATTTACATTAGATGATTGAACTGCACTTACACTACTACCTACACTTCCAGTTGCATTAAATACACTTTTAGTAGCACCAGTTAAATTTCCTAATACCTCACTTTCTACAGAATTTCCAATTGTAGTACTTGTTGCAGATGAAAAAGAACCACTTGTTACTCTTGTTACAAGTAATGAATCTCCACCTTGCTGGAAATAATTATATGCTGAGATTGAAGTAAAATAAGTATATTCTACACTACCACTTTCTACTATAGCACCAAATTTATTTTGATAATCTGAGTAAGATGAAACTAAAGTTGGGATTCCAACTGGTCCTTTTACAGTAGGGCCTACTATAGCTGCACCTGCTTGTATTGGTTGTGCTGAAATAAAAGTATTATCATTTTCTCTTGCTAATACACCGGGGGATAAAAGTACTTCTGCCATTTTTTAATATGTTTATTTTGTTTATAAATATGACAGAAGTTCTTAAAAATGCGATTAGTTTTTGGTGAATTCGCCGGTTTCTAAATTTATTGAACCTTGTCCATATTTTTTTTCTATTTCTTGAGCTGTTTCAGTTTGTTTACCTTCTAAAGCTTCTAATTGTTGGTGAATTTCTTTTTTTCTATTTTCAAAAAATTCAAGTTGATATCCAGTTTGACCTAGATTAAATATTAAATCGTTTTGTTGTTGTTGTAACGAAGTTAATTTTTCAATTTCTTCTTTTGCTAAAACTGTGCTTTTTGTGCTTTCTGCCATGTTTATAAATATTAATGTTTTTTTTAAGACACTAATATAATAAAAATATTTTTAAGGACCAACTTCTCCTCGTAAAATAGGATCATCTGTTTCAGGGATATAAGGTTCAAAAGGTGTTCCTTCATTAAGTAATTCCCAAAATCCATTTTGTGTTGAAAAAGTACACATTTCATCTATATTATCAAATTGTTCATCATAAATAGAAAGTTCTTTTGATATTTCAATTAATATAGAAGCTCTTGTCCATCTTTGAGAAATTATACTTATTAAAGATGGGTCTAATTTCCAAAACTCATCCATTGATACCATATAATAATATTTCATAATGTTTTGATTTTACCCATTTACAGTATTAGTACCTGAACCAAAATCTGATGATCCACTTAGATACATTTTTCCTAAACCACTATTAGTATCTGGATCTGGCCATATAATACGAGAATGTTTAGGATTAGTATCTTGGGACGTAGAGTCAAAGCTATAATATACTATTAATCCTTCAGGTTGTTCAGTTGTTGATATAGTACCTCCTTCACCTTCATTATATAAATCTGATACAGCTGTTGAAGATAATGCACTATCCCATAGACTGTATTGGTCTATGTATGTATTTCCATTACCACCAGAATAACCAGCACCTTGATCACCTGTTCCTGTACCACTATATGATGTTCCTAATAATACTTGAAGTCTAGCTTGATCAGTATCTGCAACAGGGGTTCCAGAATTTTGACCACTACCATAATAAGCAGCACCTATATCATTTGCATTCCAATAACATTTTAAATTTGAAGTAGACATACTACCATTATATGTAATAGTTAACATACTAAAATCATTATCATTTACATCACCTCTATTAGTGTTTGTCCAATATGAAGTTCCTAATCCTGTTTGCTGAGCCGCATTTCCTGCTCCTGTTTTATGAAGCCACCAGAAATTTTGGGTGTATGCATTTGAACCATTTGATTGTAATCCTAAAAAACTCATATTAATTCTATTATTTGATTCATCATAAAATAATCTCCAATTATTATTATAAACGTTCCTAGTGGGATAATTTGGGTTAATTGCACTAGGAGATACCCCCCATAAAAATTGATATCTTCCTTGTGAGCTTAAAGCAGTAGTCCACCCAGCTTTTAGCCAAATATTCACTGTAAAAGTAGAATTATGTGCTAATCTTATACCTGTGGTAGGTTCTTGGGTACTAGGAGAAATTATTCTATTAGCTAAATTACTTGCTGAAGTAGTACCATATCTCATTAAAGATCCTTCAGTAGTAGATCCTCCTGAAGTAGCTTGACTAACTGTTGAACCCCTTGCTTCACCTTGAGTGTTTATAGCATAGGCTGTAATGTAATAAGTTGTACCTGCTGTTAAACCAGTTTTAGCTAATGTATAGGTTCCTGTTCCTGATCCAACTTGGGTTTTTGTGTTAGAAGCATAGTTTGAATTAGTTCCAAAATAAAATCCTCTATTAGTTACAGCAGAAGCTCCTGTATTAGTAACATTACCGTTTATAGTCATACTAGTGCTTGTTACACTGGTAGCTGCATTAGTTTGTACTGTTGGAGTTGATCCCCCTTGACCATAAAAACTATCTGGTAGAGTAACTGGATTGCCCGCTGTAATAGGTTCATCTAATTGAGTTCCTAAATTTTGAAAACTAATACTTGTTTGAGATACCCCAAATTCAGTAGCTACCTGACTTGCCGATAATGGTCCTTCTGATGGTAATGGCATTATTTAGATTTTTTTAATTCGTCAATTTCAGCTTTTAGATCTTTAATAGATTCAATTAATAATGGGACTATTTTTTCATAGTTAACTGCTTTATAACCATTATCTCTTGTAACAACTACTTCTGGAAGTACAGCTTCTACTTCTTGTGCTATAACTCCTACATCATGTCCTTTATGAGAATGTATTTCTTCTTTTTCTATCCAATCAAAAGTTACACCACTTATTTGTAAAAGTTTATCTAAAGCACCTGAAATAGGTTTAATATTTTCTTTTAATCTTTTATCTGATGAATAATTTGCTACAACATCTCCAGCAGCTCTAATTTCACCTGATGTTGTTGATGGTGCAGTACCTATTCCTAAACAATGAGCTTGTAAATGACCCGAAAATTGAGATGTAGCACCTGTTTTAGTAACTTGAAGCCCACTGGCATTAAAATATCCAATTTCATTCCCACCTACAGTTACAGCTAACTGATTTGTACCTTTATAATAAAATCCAGTGTTAGTTTCATCTTTGTCAATAACAAAAGCTGGGGTTGAAGTAGTACTAGCATCTGAAATAAATTGTCTACTGTAAGCATCAGCCCACATATAAGCACTAGTTCCTAAATTCATACTATTAGTAGTACCAGGTCTAAAATCTGATCCTCCATGAACTACTAAATTACCACTATTATTAAGTGCAATTTTACCATCCCCAAAATTTATATAATTTTCAGTTGTTTCTGTGGTGTCAGATCCTATAGTAGTTAAATTTTCATTAATAATAGAAGTAATATCTGTATTAGCTCCAGATGCTGCAGCTCCTAAATTTGTTCTTGCAGTTGATGCAACTGATGCTCCTGTACCACCATTTGCTACTGATAAATCTGTTCCACTCCAATCTGAGTTACTAATTGCTAAAGTACCACCTAATGTTAAGTTACCTGAGGTAGTTACGGTTCCTGTTAATGTTAGTCCATTTTTAGTTCCTGTTCCACCTACTGATAATACAGTTCCTCCAGGTATAGCATAACCAGTACCTCCAATTGTTACAGTTTGTAAAGTATCTCCTGTTCCTGAGTTAGCTACTACTGTAGTTTTACCATTAAAGGTATTCCAATTTGTGCTTGTTAAATATCCATTTGTATTTGTACTTGCGGCTGCCATTGAAATAGCAGGTGTAGTACCCCCTGAAGATGCTATAGGTGCAGTTCCTGTTACACTTGTTATTGTGCCCGTGTTTGCTGTAGGAGTAAATCCTAAAGCAGTAGTTACATTAGCGCTAGTAATTTCTCCTCTGATAGTAGAAGATGATTTATTATCTACATTGTTTAAAGATAAATCTGTTTTTACTTCTGAAGTACTTCTACCTTCAATTGTATTAGCATCAGTAAATTTAGCATAATCATTATCTACAGGTGTCCCACTTGTATCTACTGTTCCATTTCCTGTACCTGTTGCTACTGTAAATGTAGTACCACCTATGTTTATTTGTGATAGTGTATCTC
>Ga0181410_1000520_pt1 | contig 17198 bp, 21 predicted proteins | sample 33SPOviralmetaG_FD_130112 | JGI IMG/M metagenome (GOLD analysis project Ga0181410, IMG submission 130112) | Marine viral communities from the oligotrophic San Pedro Time Series (SPOT) site, San Pedro Channel, CA, USA - 33 SPOT_SRF_2012-06-20 | ecosystem: Environmental > Aquatic > Marine > Strait...
ATACCCGATACAGGACATTTGCCTTTAGGGTCGCTTGTTCTGAATGAACGGTCAATAAGGCTAGTGTATTGTGTACCGCCTCTAATTCCTCTTTTATCAGAAAGAATACGCATAAATATAGGGTCAGCCCTTGATACTTCACGAACACGGAAAAATTGAGGTTGCTTAGTTTCAGGATCAACAAAGTATTCTTTTGTAAGGATTATGTAAGCATCATCTACTATATTCAAATCCATCTCTATTTCACGGAGAATATCTACGAAGTTTTGAGTCATTCTATTGCCTCCTTTCAAGACCGTATCTGCATATTCGATTTGGCCTCTATCCGGTTTTCGCACTTCTCCGCCACATGATTTACATTCTTGCAGTTGTTGTTGATACTCTTCACCGCATTCTTTGCACTTGCAAACAAACTTAGCATCCCAATCCCAACCTTTTCTGAATGTTTCAACAGAAAGATGTTGTAATATTGAACGTAAAACCATACATTCGTATGCGGCAGCATACAAAGCAGGTATTGTAATTCCTTGTAATAATGCAGGTTCTTGAATACCCTGAGTAAATAATGGCATGGATGGAATAGGTGTGTTATACCTCTCCATATCTACTCCAATAGCAGAAAACAATCTCTCCATTTTCTTGTCATCAACCATTTGTTAGCACCGCCTCTCTTTTTCTTGTCATCTCTTCATCATCAATTCTATGAGATTTTAATAATTGTATTTGTTCTGTTTGATTCATATTTTCATATGCTAAAACTAAAAGGGCATCTCTATCTCCTCTCAGTCCTTTCAACATTTTTCTTGCGTCAGGCGAGTGTCCATTAAGATATGGTTCAGCCAATTCTAAGGCTTTTCTTACTGCGGGTTCTCCATTTATAACAATCTTACTTGAATTAGATGTGATGTTAGTAGTGTCTAATTCTTTGCATAGTGCGTCTGCATACCACGGTGCAGTAGGCGCATGAAACCCTAATTCAATTCTAGGGTTAAGTCTAGTATCCATCTTAAATTTTGAATTGTTTTCAATCAAACCTGCAATAAACCGATCTGCATCTTTAATCAATACATCTCTTCTTTTTATGTCATAAAATAAACCTCTACCTACTGATTTACTAAATTGCCCTACTGATATTAAATCGAATAAGAAACCATGCGATTTTATCAATGAAGAGATTTCAGCCGGACTTGCTTGAATGCCATAGGATTTCAATGTTTGAGCATTCAATGCACCACGAGCGTATATCACTTCTCGACATTTTGTTAATAGATTTCTTTCACGATTAGATAGACGTTCTGACTTGTCTATTGTCGTACTCCATAAATGTGCTGCTTTTTCTCTTCCCTGTTCATCAGATGATGTCCATGTTTTTACAAATCTTCTAAATGGCAAATCAAGTCTATCTGAATGCTTATTCAAAGCATCATAATCAATTTCAGTAAGAGGCAATTCATCTACAAGACTAGGGGAGACTCCTTTGAAATGACTAATTATTGCTTGCTTTTCCATTTTTAGTAAGCCCTGTATGCTATCCAATGTTCTCAAATCTTTTGCTTTAATTAATATCTCACTTAATTCTCTACCTGTCATGCCAAAGTTATCAGTAAACCATGTTTTACTTATCGGAGGGGGTGCAGTAGCAGGTAATACAGTACCGGGTTGTTCAGTAGGTGCAGAACTTCCTTCTTTGTCTGTACCTTCAATACTTGCATTGGCTCTTGCATCTACGGCATTTCTTTGAGCATCTTCTTGCTTTTTCTTCTCTTGTGCCGCAGTTAATGCTTGTTGTGCCATATCTATTTCTTGTTGTGCTAGATTATTTTCTGCGAATTTAATTACAGAATCAGATAAGGATTCTACACCATCTATGGGTTCAAGATATTCTTTACGCATCTGCCCACCCTAACCTTTTTTGCCATGTTGGGCCATCTAGTATTACGATGCTTTCCCTGTATTCTTTTGTTGCTTGAACTGCTAGTGCCAATGCTATAACCATATCGTCATGCTTGCCCAAACTTTCCATTTTGCCGTTAGCAAGCATGGTAAACATTGACAGTTCGTTTAATAGAGCGTTCATAAGCCTTCTAGTAGAACCTTCATCCTTATACGGGATAATAAGATGTTGTTGCTCAAAGTGGAGTTGTAAAGTATGCATAAGTGCCTCCTTTTTCATACGACTCATATTGAATGGTTTTATTGGTAAATCGCTTATTTCTTTAAGCACTTGATTGAATGCCATTGCAAAATTATTTGTTTCCAATTCTATTATAACAGGATTAAATCTAGCATTTAATTCTATGACTTTCTCTATCTGTTGATTGAAATTCATATTCTTTTCATGATGAACATGAACAATTCTTTTATGTCTATTCTCATCCATTCCTATAACTAACATACAGGTATAATCCGCCCTTCTATCTGCACTTATTGCAGGATCCCATCCAATATAATAATTCAAATTGCCTTCAGGTTCAGGATAGTAAGAAAGTATGTGAGTATCATCTTTGGCCGCTTCAAGAACCTCTTCTGCGAATAAACTAGAATCACTTGCAATTGGCTTACATAGATACTCACGAGTAAAAGCAATAGAGGTCATTTCACCTTTTCTTACGTTTAATGCATCCAAAGACCATCTCTCAGGCCATAGTGGTTCTCCTGTAACTTCATTGATAGCAGGATATTCTCTTACGCAATATCCGTCAAGTCCTTTTAATTCAGAATATAAATCCGTATATGAGAACGGAGTTCCTACAACACACATCTGCGCTGTATGGTGAAGAACAGGTAAAAGAGCAGTATAAAACCATGTAGATATAGCCTTTAATTGTGTATCTGCTTCACTAGATAGAATATCGTCTAACACCACTATGTCAGGGTGCGCCCCTCTCACCGCTTTACCAATAGACATAGCACGAATAGAAGATTTATTGGTGAAACGGAATAATTGCTTTGCCCATCCTCTTGCAGGTTTTAGATGCTGCAAAGCAGGGGTTGTCTCAATCAATTCATTCATTTTACCCATGTGGTCTATTGACTGATGCTGACTGTGGCTAAAGAACAGCACTTCAGTATTAGGATTGTATGCCATTTTCCATAATAGATATACTCTAAAAAATACAGATTTACCATGATCTCTACTTGCTATAACACATACTTTGTTATTGTTTTCAGCGTTTTCATACCATTCCTTATGAAAATGTGCTAATTGAAATCCGCATATATCTTCAAAAAAGAACTTGAAATCACGCTTCCCCATTTCCCAATCAATCTTACTTGTGAGGTCGGTAATACCTTCACTCATTTTTCCACCCCGTAGGCAACAAACTCATGTTATCAACAACGGGGGCATCTGTATTCTTGAAAACCGATGAAGGTAGCAATGACAAATCATCCCCCTTATTTGTTTCAAAACCTTCGATTGCGTTTGGTTGTTCTTGTTTGATTAGGTCAATAGGAGGGGTAATTGCAGGTGGTGCAACAAAACCCTTTGGTCTTTCTTTCTTTATTGAAAAAGCAGACATATCATAGAATGGATTGGCAAACGGGTTCTCGACTATTGTTTGAATGCCTTTTTCAAAGAACTCGTGATCATTATCATATTCATCAGGCCAAGTATCAACTATATCTCCTTTATTATCTCTAAATAATTTTAATGCATCTTCATTGCCATCAAGAGCCAAACCATGTATTCTATCAAGAACAGATTTATCAGTAGTAGGTGTAATGTATTTTGGTAATGTTCTTTCACGAGCCGCTTTTATTTCTTCAGTTATAGTTTTAGGTTTATCGGGCATAACAACTTCGGGGTCTGCACCGCTTAAATCTGCAAACGGTATTTCTGCAACAACCTTTTCATTAGATTCGGGCAAATCAGATTCGGCATCGGGTACATTTATCAAAAGCATATCAATCAATTCAGCAATGTTTTTCTCTCGTGTTGCTTCTCTTATCTTCTCCGCCTGATTTTCTTCAATTACTTCTTCATAGGTTTTTGTATCCATTTCAAGATACTTCGGTTCATGGTGAGCATTTGGGTCAGGGGTATGTTCTTCATGCCCTGTTCCCAAGAGGGGCATTGCGGATATGCCATCATCTACTATCTCACGTGGATTATGTTTAGGTGCAGCATCAGATGTCATTCTATCAAGCATAGCAGCGTGTCTTGGCGGTTTAGGGGGTGTCATTTTTGGTTGGTATCTATCTAAACTTGAATCAAACCAATCAAAAACAGATTTTTCTAAACTCATCTCGCCTTTGGAAAATTCCCAAGCAACATCAAAAGGGTCAGGAACGGGCAAACCTAATCGCCTCCGTTGAATCAATTTCACGATAATAAGATTGCTGCTTTTGTAAGGAATATAAATCGTGTATCTTTGATTCTAAATCATAACTGTTTCTAACTTGCTGCCCTGCCGCAATTGCTTCCATATCTTTTTGGCCTTGTTTTCTTTGATTCCGATTATACAACCCTCTTACCGCACCGGACATACCAAGTGTAAGCATATTTGACATCACCCCTGTACCAACACCGCCTTTAGTATTCATTTTTGCTTCGGCGGCATCTACTGATTGCTGCCCCAACTTTCGCTGTGCTTCTTGTTGGGCGTAATTATTACCCGCAGGGGGTGTAGTGCCATCGGCAGGGGGTGTAGTGCCATCGGCAGGGGGTGTAGTGCCATCGGCAGGGGGATTACCGAATCCATCTCTTCTTTTATCACCAATTGCTTGTTGTCTGCCGCTATTATATTCTGCTGCTATTTTTTGTGATTGTTCGGGAGAATTTAGACCTTCTCTATTCGCACCGCCCTGTGTTACATTATCCCACACGCCCTGCAAACCTCCTTGATCGCCTGTTAGGGGCTTGCCTTGTCCACCCAAAACCTTCGGCGTAACTGAATCCAAATAGCCTCTACCCATATTTTTGATATTAGACATTGCACCACCTGCTACGGGCATATATGCATGGGCGTTAGGGTCAGGGGGGGTTGGATTATTTTTGTTTTTATTGTAAGCATTCAAAGCAAGATTGCCTAATCCACCTGTTGCCATTGCTAGTCCTGCTTTTGCACCAAATTTCGCTGCACCTTTTATTCCGCCCTTTACTTTATCCATCAAAGGATTGTTTGTTGGACTCATCATTTCTTCTTCAGTAACAGCAGGTTCGGTGTAAGATGGATTAATGACTCCCTCTTCGCCGGTTGCAGATTGTTGAATAACAGGAGATTTAACTAAAAAGTGATTGATTAATTCATCTTTTGATTTGGTGGTTAAATTGGTTGCAACCCCATTAACTGCTCGGTTATCTGCTTGTTGAGCATCAAACTCAGCAGTAGGATTGATTACTTTTGTTTTTGTTTCCTTGCTTGCAACTTGCCCTGTTTTGTTGTTTATATCTTCAGTAATGGTAGTTACTCTTTTGATTGGTTGGCCGGTCTTATCATCCAAACCATCTCCATTAGCATCTTGTTGTTCGCCACCTTGCTGCATTTGTTTCTCAAACAAACGTGCTTGAAGAATCAAATTATCCATTGAGACTCACCTTCACTAATTGAACGTCAAGAGGGTCTAGGCCAAAAGATTTTGCTATATTTCTCCAATCTCCTCTTGTATGATAAATAGTTATTACATCATTAGTGGATCGTTGAATACGACTTGAAAGTATTGTTATATCGGTTGGTGAAGATATATCCATTTTTCTTATATCGGTAAAATCTGCTAATACGGTTTCAGCCAACCTCATTTGAACATCTTCAAGATATTCTTCAAACATTGATTTTTCAAAATCCTCAATGTTTAATCCATTAGTTAATGAAGTGAATAATCTATTCAATGATTCGGGATTCATTGCAGCAGCCCGCCTATCACGATAGCCCGTATCAGACAATGGTTCATTAGAGTTTATACCGAGTTCAAATTTTCTTCTATTGATTTGATTAACTAATTCTGCGGGCAATCTATTGATTCTTGGCTGATTTCCAACATTTACTATTCTTTCAGCATTAGGTTCGGGATTTATACGGGGTGCGTTAGAACCTACCTTTATTTGAGGCGTTATAACAGGCTCTTTCATTCCTGTTTCAGGTTTGGGTTCTAAAGGAATTTCAGTAGGGGTTTTTTGTTGCATTGCTTGATTAATTTCATGGGCTACATTATGCCATACATTGCCATGAACTCTATTTGGGTTAGTTTTTCTTGATAATGCAAACACTCTTTCAACAGTTTCTTCATCTAACCCCATATGTTCTTTCAATGAGTTTTTTAATTTTTTAGAAGGATAATGATATGCTTTACCACCTCTACCTCTTTCCATAAATAACCTAAATGCCTCATTTTCTTCATACACTTTGGGATGCATTATATCCTCATGATTTGGTCTTGTTGGACTTCCCTCAACACTTATTTCTTTTCCATCTACTAACATTTCACCATCGGGGCTGCCTTGCCCTGCATCTACCATTGCTTGTCTTTCTGCTTGTCTATCGTTATACTCATGCATTGAAGCATTATCAGAATGGTGAATAGGATTCATATGATGAAACATACTTTTCAAATTTCTAACATCTTGAACGGCTTCAGCAGGATTAGCATTACCTTTTATTGTGTTAAACACTTGGCCTAAAAGTCCTCTATCATTCAAATTAACTGTATTCTTATGGACATAATGTGCAGGAATAGATAAATCATCAATTTTTCCTTTACCCTTTTTAGTTGGAAGAAACCCCAATTCTCTTGCAGCAGGGCCGTACCATCGTGCATAAGATTCTTCCCGCCCCCCGCTATGTTGTTTGGTGCTAATTAATCTAGTTACTAATTTACCTTGTGAATTTCTAGGATTAAAATGTGTGCTGTTGGCTTTTGTTTGGTCGTAAATTTTACTTGCAACAGCGTTTCTATATTCCATCCTCAATTCGCCGCCTTCTGTAAAAGGAAGGGGTTCGTTAGTTCCATTCATTTGATTTTGCTTTCTTGCTGCCTCATTAACTAACTTAGCACCTTCACCTAATGCTTTTCTACGAATTTGGGCTATGCCGGGATAATTTTGCAAATCAGGATTATTCAATATTCTTGCTTCCTCTTTTGTTATTTTTCCTTTCAATGTCGCCATATGTATTGCATCTTCTTCATATGGATTCAAACCTGTATCATTAAAATCAGGATCTAATGAATGGTGTAATGCGCTGTTAGGGTCGCTTAATTCCTGTTCTAATGTTTGCAAATCCATTTGTGAACCTTGTGGATGATTCATCAAAAAATCAACAAGCATATCTAAATCTACAATACCATATGATTTAATCAAAGAATCGGGGGAGTGAACAAGAAAATTAGAATGATTGAACATCCATGCTCTACTCAACCCATTCACCTCTTACTAACAATATTGAATGCTAGTGAGGTATCATCAAAGCGATAACCTGCACTATCTTCATCTCGGACTTCTGTTGGCCCTGTTGGTGCAGATGAACGCTCGCTGCTTGCTTGCCCGCCTTTCTTTGAATGTTCATCTAATACAGGAGAGGATTTTGCTAGTTTGTTTAATTTATCCAATAACTTTTGGATTTTGTTCTTTAGAGATAATATCTCGGTTCTTGACAAGGATTGTGCCTTTCTCATAAGAGGATCAGATGTTCCTAATGGGTCGCCTATTGCCCCACGAGCAAGCCTGTCTGCACTTACACCGGCACTCATTCTTGTTCCCATTTTTGGAACTCTAGGCATTCTAGTCGAACCTTTTGTTCCGCCTATGAACCCGCCTCTTGTGCTTTGAGAAGATATACCTGTTCCGCCTGATGAACGGTGATGCGTCATCGCTCTAGGCAATGCGCCTTGCTCTCTCGCCATTTTAGCATTAGCCAATTTACGTTGATATGCCACCGGATCACGAAGTCTTAACGGAATACCTTCTGCTCTTGATGCGCCACGCATTCTTAGAGGAATACTTCTCGATACGGGGTTGAATGATTGTCGTTTGGAAGAAGTGTCGAGTTGCAATTTAGCACTCGCTGCTCGTCTTTTAGTTTTTGACTTTGGTTCTCTTCCACCGGATGTGTTGTGCTTACCGCCCACTTTTTTGCCTCTTTTTCCCTTTCTTTTCTTTTTTCGTCTTTTCTTTCGTTTGGATTTTTCTTCATCTTCGTCACTCTCCTCATCTTCGTCATATTTGCGACCTTTATATTTTCTTCGTGCTTTCAACAAATCAAAAGCATCAGATATATCGTCATCGAAACTAGCCCTAATTGCACCTCTTGATGGATGGCCGAATGTAATGTTTGGGGTATCGCTTCTAACAGAACCTACGTTTGCACCTGCTGATGCGGATAGGCCGTTAGCCCCAATGTCCACACCTAACCTACTTTCAAGCAATTGATTTTCATTCTCCATCATAGGACTTCGACCTATTTCTTGGTCTATCTTACTTGGCCTTACATCTACATGAGTAAGACCCGGAACTAATTCTTGCAACGCTCGTTCACGTCTTTTCTTCTTATCTCGTTGATCACGGCTTTCACCATCTTCAGGGGTTTGCCTTGTATGGTGAGACAAACCATCTGCATTTTCATTAGGATTAACATCTAAATCACCATAGTTACCCATTTCTCTACCATTGAAGCCGCCGGTAAACTCTTGTGTTCTTGGCCGCCATAGATTACCTATATCATTAGGAGTCGAACTTACTTTGATGATTTCATCACTCATTTATACAGACTCCCTTTACTACTATAACCATGATACTTATGTTGCATTTCTGTACCCCTGTGAAGATTATGTAAATATTTGAATGAAAATTGTACCTTTAATGGTAAATCAAGATACCAATTAAATAAGTGTCCAATGTTATGATATGGTTTCGCAATGTAAACAAACTCTTGTTTTAATTCCTTTATTGCTCTTAAGACATCCATAAACTCAGTTACTGAACTGTCGTTAGACATGAAATCAACTATTGCAAACCTGCAAGCCATAACAGACATTAACGCTTGGGATGCTGTTTCTTTTACTCCTTCATGATCTTCAAGAGGTAATGAGCCAACCATGCCTTCTACCCACCTTTCTAATACGAAATCCAATCCATCTAATAAATCAACTAACCTTGCTTCGCTTTTCGGGAAATCACCATGCAAAAGCATAGAATATTCTGAATCTTTTAGCATCAATGAATGTATTGAGCGTGGATGATGTTCGTTATCATCATCGTCTTTTGGCAGCCAATTCATTCTTCAAGCACCCCCGCTTCTGCCATTGACGCTTTCACCATAGACCAACCTGATTGAAATGCTTGATCATTGGACGCTTTCTTATTTGGTTTGTTATAACATTCTAAGCAATAATTTCCTAACTCATTCATTTTATCCCTTGTCTTAAATGACTCACATTTATGACATTTAGATTTAGGATTAGGGATATTAAGAGGCATAAGCGGAAAGTTAGGAGTACCCCATTTTTTTTCATCACCCATCTTCAAGAACCCCCGCTTCAGCCAATGCATTTCGTAGAACACGCCATTCATCGGGAGACTTCTCGGCAAAGTGCGCTTGTATCACGGTTATAACAGATACAGATTGGTTTTTATCTATTACCTCTACCTTATCCATCCACACCGCTAAATCGTTAAGCGTATCTCTTACTTCACGATGTATTCTAACTGCTAATTCTACATCTTTAGGATTAACTACATCAGTACCACCTAAGAACTGTTCTTCAACACGGTCAATTTGTAATTCATAAATGCGGTCTAGTCTGTTCATATTCTTTTCAATACGAACCAAAGAATCTCTTGTGCTTTTCAAAGCAGAAGGTATCATCTCCAAATCTACTTGTTTTGAAATTACAGGTTTGATGTGTTTTTCCATATGTTGTGTTATTACCGTTTCTTTTTCATTTAACTCATATGCAAAATCCTCGACTGAGGCTCGACCATCAATAATCGCCGCTTCTATTTCACTTCTCTCAGGATGAGTGCATATACTACAATCTTGATTACTATTATTGTAATATTCGCCTGAATGCCGCCTCATGTGGCGATGAACTGTGCCTGATGCCCATCCTTGATCTTTATCTAAATCTTCATTATCAACCAATCCGGTTCTTACTTGACGTTCTAAAACATCTCTTTCAGGATGTTGGCAGAAGGGGCAATTATTTCTTGTCTTACGCCCCGCCATGTCATCTTAACTCCTTACCATCATTATTGGGTCTTACGCTTGTTCTTCTTTGAAGGGTAATGGCTCAGAATGCTTTTTCATATGTATTCCGCAATATCCTAAAGTAGAATCTGTATGTTTTCTTCTCTTGCATCTATCCCCACTAGATACAGCAGATATACACCTCATTTCATCTGATGGATTTCTATAACATTCAACACATACTTGAGTGCCATATTTAGATTTCTTTTTCATGCCTTTGCCGCACTCAACACATTGATATTTGAGTTTCTTTACTCCATTATCGCTATTCCACTTTTTTAATGCGGCCATAGCATCTGATAAATCAACATCGCCATCACCATCAACATCAAGTTTGTTATGTATTTTTTGTATCATTGTAGGAGGTCTGTTCGGCATCTTGTATTGAGGGGTAAATCCCCTGCCCCTGAAACTTTGAGGGGCATTACCGAAAGGAAGCGTATGTGCGACCTGCAACTACAAAAGTAAGCATCAATCCCATCAGTAAAAGCATGGATTGCGTAGGAGACATACTTGGCCCTTTGTAAATAAGAATAACCATATTAAAAAGCATGAAAGCAAGAATAAATATCATAGTTGCACTTTCAACCATTATTTTATTCGGACTAAGCATTTGTATGGTAGTATCCATTGGATTTAGACCGCTATGATATTGCATTTCTTCATCGTTTTTCAATCTACTTCTCTCCATTATCATTCCCTCCTTAAAGAAGTGCTGCTGCACCTGCGCCCATAGCCCCATAGCCGCCCATTCCCTGTGCTTGATTTCCAATCATGCCACCGAGTAAACTACCAAAGAATCCGGGTTGAGGTTGCCCATTGAGCATATTAGAAATTGGGTTATGAGCAGAAAGCAACATTTGTATCTGTTGTTGATTCATTTGAGTCTGTTGCATACATCCTGTTTGTAAACTTTGCATGGTTAATCTAATGTTTTCAGCAGACATAGATACTAGATTAGAAGGCAAAGAAGTTGCATCTAAAGTAATATTTCCATCAGCATCTGTTTTGAATGATACATTAGCAAAGAAGTCTTTCATAGCCAATGTCATCATTTCAGAAAATAAATCCATCAAAAGCCCCATACTATTAGTTTGTATAAATGCCGCAATAGGGTCATTATACTGTAAAAGCCTAGCAGTTGCTTGAACAGGGTCGTTTGCCATCGCTTGCATCATTGGATTTTGTGCCATCTGTTGCATCATCATAGGATCCATTTGCCCCGTCATTCCGTTATTCATCATCATACCCCCACCCATAGCCGGTGCGCCAAAGGTGCTTGGTGCGCCAAACTGTTGTGTAGGTGCTTCATTTGTTTTAGTAAACCAACCCATTTTTATTCCTCTTTTTTTATGAACCCGCTATCGGTGATATGTTAGGGGAAGTAGCCAAGCCTTGTTGTTGTTGCGGTATTCCACCACGAGAATTAGGCATTTGGTTTGGTATTCCTATAATTCCCTGTTGTTTCATAGAATCTTGTAATTGTAATGCCCGTAAATCAAAGGTAACTGTTACTAAATCTGCAACACCTGTTATTGGGTTGGGGTGTTGAGTTAATGTAACTCCTTTCTTGTATTTCATATCTTGTTGAATCATTTTGAAAAAAGGCTCATATTTTATTAAAGATTCAGTAGTTGCTCTATTTTCGTTTTTATTACGAGTTAAACCCGGCACTCTTAGAAATTTAGTACCTTTACTTACAGGGCGTGAAAAACCATCATCGGATAATTCTTCTTCAGCCATTATCTGTTTTAGCGTATGAAATATGTGTAAATGAGCAGGGCAAAGCGTACTGTTCAATTCATCTCCATGATCTCCTTGTGTTCTTGCATGAGGTTTACGGCTTGACCCATCTTCATTCATCCAATACAAATCTGCAAGAGATAATCCGGTATCATCATCAATTATGTGGCTGTAAGCATTATCTCCTTCTACGAACCTTCTTACATCTACCCCGCAACAAGCGCATTCTGTTGCGCCATTATATCTGTATATTTTGTAAATTCCTAAGTTATATCTTGGTGGTTTTAATGCTCTCCTCAACATTTTAATGTTCTTTTTCCTAGCCTTTCTTGGATTTTTAGGATTAGTAGTAAGTTGTATCTCGACAGTTGGCACTACTGTTGTATCTCCTTCTAATTCTCCTTGAGAACCCATATTCGCTAATTCTGCTTTCTGTTGGGCTTTTAGCATTGCATAATTAATCCCTGTTGAAACGGCTAACTGCTGTAATTGTTCATCAGTTAAACCCGCCAACCGCACGTTTGGATTCCACCCCGGTATGATGTTCATAGCCCTGTCAGCCCTGTTAGACTCTTTAAGATAGCGGCAAATCAGATTGCTTCAATAAGATTTATCATTACTTTCTCAACATTCAGGCCATGTTGTGCAGATATTGCTTCTACTTTTGCTTGAATACCTGCTTTTCTTAAATCTCTTAGTTGTTGTTTGAACGGATAAACGATAGGATGTTCTCTTTGTAGTTCATGACTCCAAAGGTATTGTGCTTGAGGAGTCCACCATACATCCATCTTATTTATCAAAAAGCAAAACAAATCGGGTTTATATCCGTTTTTAGCATTTTTCTTTGCTTTACGAGATATTACTTTGGTTCTATCTTTACCTGTAATATTATCTACAAGATACTGTAATGAGGCAACCGCTTCTTCTCTAAAATTAGGATGAGTCAAAACTCTATGATCAACCATAAAAAACACAATATTAACTTGCCTACCGAACATATCTTCTATCCATAGATTCTTGTATTGTGAATGACCTCCTACATCTGCGCTAGAAATAGGTTGTCTTTCTCGTTTATATTTTATTTGTTTACGGTGAGCCGGAGGTAATTTGTATTGCCCATTCACTATTTGATGGCTAGTCCTAAATTCAAGTGGGATTGGCTCAATGTCGCCGGGAACAGTAAGATATTGATCTAGCGTTGTTTTACCTGTCATACTTGGGCCATAAACACCAATCTTATATGGCCTTAATGTTCTGTAAACTTTCTTTATTAAATGTCCTGCTGCAAGTATTATATGCCCTGCTAAAACGGTGCTACTCATGGGTTTTCACCCCCTGTTTGCTAACCACTCCCATACTTGTGTAGGGCTTATATCTCCTAAATTGTCTAAGAAGAAAAGAGATGAAAAAGTAAGGACTACACCCCCCACCAAAGCGACCACGGTTCGCACCCATCCGGCAAGCCGTTCCATCCTACGTTCATAGGCGTTTTCCGCAAGTATCTGAGACATGGCTTCGGTTTGCCTTTCTTGTTTAGTGCTAAACGGCCAAACCAATTGCAGCCCCCCCCTCATTGATTCTCATTATCTGAACCATCATTAGGAACTCCAAATAATTGTTGCCCCGTAACTTGTTGATATTGTTGTTCATAGTCAGAATACATCTGTTCACGTTGCATTCTTCGTGTTGCTATCTGCATTTGGTTACGCATCCACTTATCGTATCTAGTGCCTTGTTGGAACTCAGCCCGCATTGAAAGTGTATCTTTAATGCCCCCTACTTGGAACAGAACCATTGATATACAAAGGAAACCAAAGGTAATGAGGCCGTATTGCAGACCCATCTCTCCCGCCGATGCAGTTGGTAGATACCAATCCAAATGCGATACAGTAACTGCGACTCCTGTAAGCAAAGATTGCCATAAAAGCATAGCAATCAGATTTATATCAATTCGTTGGCTATCGTTTGCCCACGGAGGTACTCCCCCCATTGGCGGTGGTTGTTGCATAGTCATGTTATTTTCCCTCACTCTCTAAATGGCGGAAATACATTTCAATAGCATGATTTAGGTATGAAGATTTAGATTCTCTACCTCTTTTTGACTCCATCAAATGCCATAGATCATCTCTTAGGATAATCGAAACGTGCTTCCCCATAGAGCGTTGTGATATATGTTAGGGTTATTACGGTTGTCATGTCTGACGGCTATTAATATGTGCTTTTGGCACTTTGAAGGAATTTGCAAGTTTCCAATTTGGATGCAATGCTGTGCTGAATCTAGCCCTTGCTTCTGCCGATGAACCACCGGGATTTTGTAAATTGTATGCGCCAAACTCATGCGCCCCAACATATTGATGATATGCCTTTTCAGCATCTCGGTAATTTTTCGCTTTCAATGCTTTTTCATAATATTCTCTTGTTAAATCATTATCAATAGCAGCATGACCGTGTTCATGAACTAAAGCGTTGATTATGTCGTCAATCTTCTGTTCTTCTGTTCTTCCCGGCACATTTATTGCTGACAAATTAACACCGAGATAATGATTCAAACCTTCCGGCCCTGCAAGAGCATAATTATCTACACTAACGGGCGCAGTACCCAAATCAGGGGCATATTCCATAGTGTGAGTTCTAGGGAGAACAACAGGTATGTGTTTTCCGGGTTTGAAGTTTTTCGGCAACAAATATCTTGAAGAAGGATCATGATTATTTCTACGAGCATTGACTAATGGCCTTTCATAAGATCCTAATACTGATTGGAAACTTTTCATTCCTCCACTTAATTCTTTTTCATTCAACCTAGCATTTTCAGGATCGAAATAGAAATCCTTAGCGAAATCCCACGCTTCATCAAATGCGGTCATTCATACCCCCCTACCAAAATTGGAACGCTCGACATCAAGCCTATCATCTGCAAAATCAATACTTGAACCTAATAAACGACCTTCTTTTTGAGATTCTAACAACTCATCAATGATTGTTTGAATGCGATTGTCAATGTTGCTACCAAACTTTCTATACCTCTTTGGTAGCCTTTCTTGTTCATAAAGAGCCGCTTCAACCAATTTATCAATTTCTTCTTGTTGAAGAAGCCCTCCATATTCATCTTCAATAAAAGGTGTATTTGAAAGATAGTCCAAAACAATATTGCCATAAACATTACCGCCCATATCGGTGTCCTCATAAAGAGGATAATTTTCAGCCAACTCTCGTATTTGTTCAGTCCTTTGTGTTTTTTGCTCGTCAAAGTTTTGGCTTTCAGTTTCCATATCATATGCTAGGTCATCCCATCCTACCCCAACATCTTTCATTCCAAACAAATGTTCATGGATTGCATTCATTTCTGATTCTTGAAATTTAGGATGATATTCATCAGCATATTCTTGAACAAGGTTTAATGAAGGTTTATTTTTGTCAAGAGGATGTTTTGAAGTGAATACAGAATACGGATTTACAGGATATTGATGACTCAAAACTTTACTCCAATAAGCCTCTAAGGGTGAACGCATAACCCGATCAACTGCGCCTTCAGCCATACCCCTAACATCACTATTCATGTTTAACATTGGAATTTTTGCAACATAATCTGTTTTTGGAATTCTAAAAACCTTACCTTCAAGTCCTGCCCCAACAGGAGTGGGTATGTCTATTTTTTCTTCATGGTATTCATCTTCATCTTCAAGATATGTTGATTTGTAAGCCTCTCCTGTTATTGTGTTGTAATGAATATCTTTATCTTCAAGCCACCTCCATTCTCCATCATCAACATTGTATCGAGATTCTTGGCCTCTAACTGCATCAGGAACTGAATCAAAAAGGCCATCTCTACCACTCATCATATCATTGTAGGCTCGCATGAAGGCGTTGTAAGCCTCTTCATCTCTAGTAGCCTTGAGAATCCACACTTCATCAAATGCGGTCATTGTTGATTGCCCCACATCTGCTGCATTTGCTCAATAAGAACTCTATCTAAATCTCTTTGCCGAATAAATGGAACAACTGCGCCATTAATATAAGGGCGATAAGCACCTTTGTTGTGAATATGTTCAAACATATAACGAGCGAAGTCAGGAAGTAATACATTTGGATTAGTTGCTACGCCAATACTGTTTGGAATAGGTTCTTTTAACACTTTACCTGCATTATTTCCTTTCAACTGAACATGAAAATCTGCGTCATCTCCTTTAGTCCATCTCCACGGATGAACCATATCTTTTCCATGATGCCCTGATCGAGTAAAACCGGGATGTAAATCGAGGGGTTCTTCGGTCTTGACTAAACCCCACGCTTCATCAAATGCGGTCATTCATAGCCCTCCAATTTCGCTTTTTGTTTTATTGCTTCTCGCAATTTTTCCCGGTAATCATAATAAGGTTCGCCCTTTTGACCCGGCCTAAATCTAAACCATTCTTTTATTTTATGAGGAGGAACAGTTTCATCGGTTCTATATGAACCTCTAAACTCTCCATCGTTATTCAAATCTTCTAAAACATCTATACTGTCGTCTATTTCATATATAATCGGAGAAAAACGGCTTATTCCTGCATTATTATTTGAAGATAAAGCATAAGCCATAGTTGCTTTTGGATTATCTTTTGAGAACCAAGTCCAATCTTTATCAGGGTCAAAATCTTCAAAATCCAATTCATGTTCTTCAAGCCAAGCATCTAAATCTTCGATATTCCATTGCTCAAGTGAACTCAAATTATTGCTTGGATCTAAACCTGTTTCTTTAATTTCTTTATCATATTTTGAAGAAGTTCCATGAAAATAAGGCATTTTGACTAAACCCCACGCTCGGTCAAAGGCTTCGCCCATAATGCCCGTTCATGTCAATCCTTGATAAGGTGTAGGGAGAGGGGGGAGAGATGAAAAACAATGGTGATGAGTCCAAGATGCCTTACCGAGCCATGCCAATGACGGTAAGAACTTCCTCTCCCTACAAAATGATAAGTAAAGACAATCATTAATCAATCATTCTTGAAATAACTTAGAAAAAGCCCATGCAAAGGGATATATTATTATTATAATTAGAGCCATTCCAAGAATTGAAAGAATTTCTATATATTCATCTTTTTGTAACTTCATTCCCAATCTTCGGGTCGTGTGATTCGTAGTTTAGGTTTAGGTTTTGCGTTTTCTCGTCTTGCTCTACTCAAAGCACGATCTAATGCGTTTCCATTACTTTTTGTTGGTAGTGGTGTTCTGTTTCTCAAAGCCTCTCTTGCTTTATCGTTACGAGCATTTAGCCTATCAATATCTTCTTGACTCCAT
>Ga0181410_1000522_pt1 | contig 17145 bp, 9 predicted proteins | sample 33SPOviralmetaG_FD_130112 | JGI IMG/M metagenome (GOLD analysis project Ga0181410, IMG submission 130112) | Marine viral communities from the oligotrophic San Pedro Time Series (SPOT) site, San Pedro Channel, CA, USA - 33 SPOT_SRF_2012-06-20 | ecosystem: Environmental > Aquatic > Marine > Strait...
GTGAAAAATGTGTAGTTACCATAATCTTCTCCTTCTACTAAATAAGAAGAGGGCCAGTTATTTACTTGTTTTGAAGATGAATACTGTCTCATAGAGGGGGTATCTACTAATAATCCAAGTGAAAGTCCTGATGAGTTTACACTACCTGTAACAGGTAACTTATCTATCTTTATAGTATTTACTGATGCACTTCCTTGGCCCCCGGCATATGAAGCTGTGTGATACATAACATATATAGATTTTCTAAAATCTGCCTCATCCCCTGATCCTACTGGGCTTCTTCTGTTTCTAGCTAGAGAGCTTGTGTATTGGTGTCCTATATCAAATCCTATTATACTACAATAATCTCCATTATTATCAATTTCAATTGCTTTTGTATCTGTGTTATCTATATCTATAGTTTCTACATATCCTTTATTAAACACCCCAGATCCTGTCATTTTTAATTGCACTATAAAACTTCTTTTATCTGCTGAACCATCAACTTCAGTTAATGTTGTATATATAAAAGTATTTGAGTTAAAAGGAACTTGAAATCTTGTAGATGAATCTAATCTAAGTAGTTGTGATTTTATGGTATTACTTGCGTTTAATTTAGTTAAACCTAAAGCATTAAATATAGCCTCACTACTTGTATAAAAAGAAGATATATGGGTTACTTCAGAACTTCTTCCATCTCCTTGATGATCTAAACCAAATTGTTCAATTCTAAAATCATCAGTCATAGCACTTATTGAAAAATTATAATAGAAAGTATTAGAATAGTTTTGAGTTTGATCATACCCCATTGTAACATCCAAACCACTAAGTGCTGCAGATGAGGTTATGTAACTAGCATCAAATCCACTATAATTTTTATCTAATAAAAATGAATGACTTCCATATGCCGTAGTAAAATCATAACTACCACTAATAGGGTCTGTTGTTAATCCCCTTAGGGGGTAACATAATTCTTTATCTACACCAGGAAATTTATTTAAAATTCGAAAAAAATTATGATCTGCCATCTTTTAAACTGTCTATTTGTTTTTGTTGATCTTTAATTGCCTCAATTAATAAAGCTACTAATTTATCATATCTGACAGCTTTATAACCATTTTCTCTACTTACTACTAATTCTGGGAGAATTTTTTCTATATCTTGGGCAATAACTCCTATTTCAGTTCCTTCTTTTTCTGTATTGTTATTCCAGTCAAATTTAACACCTTTAATTTGTTTAATTTTTTTAATTGGGTCCTGAATTATTTCAATATTATCTTTTAATCTTTCATCTGAGGAGTAATATGCTATGACATCACCACCTAATCTTAGTTCTTCTGTATCTGCATAGTATTCTATACCTACTGTACTTGAATCATATTTTAAATCCCCACCTGCATCAGATAATACTACATCATAAGTACCTGATGTTATAGCTGTTGGGTTATTTGCTGATCCCCCTGATGCTCCTGGTACACTCCAATAATATTTTGATCCATCATAATAGAAACCTAATACATCTGTTCCTCCTGATGTGGTAGTAGTTGTATAACTTCCACCTCCTATTAAAACAGAACTTGCAGGTAAGGTTAAAGTGTAAGTTGTACCTGAACCTTGAGTTACTAATATTAAACCTGTATCTCCTGTTGCAGCACCTGTAATACTTAAAGTTCTATTACCACCTAATGTTACTGATGAATTTGAGCCCTTTTTTAAATCCCAAGATATAGTACTACCATCAGTTAATGCAAACTCCTTAATTGTTAATTTACCATTAACTTCAACTGTTGAACCATCAAATTTAAAATCGCTTTCTACAGTACCAGTACCATCACCATCATATGTAATAACACCATCTGGAGTTGTTCCACTTAAGGGTAATATACCTGCTGGACCTTGTGGGGCTGTTACTCCTTGAGGACCTGCTATTCCTTGAGGACCAAATGCTGTTCCTTGAGGGCCCGCTTCTGTTCCTTGTGGTCCTATTGGACCTTGAGGGCCTGCTTCCGTGCCTTGAGGTCCTGCTACTGTACCTTGAGGGCCCGCTTCTGTTCCTTGTGGTCCTATTGGGCCTTGAGGGCCCGCTTCTGTGCCTTGAGGGCCTGCTACTGTACCCTGAGGGCCTGCTTCTGTACCCTGTGGTCCTATTGGACCTTGAGGGCCTGCTTCTGTTCCTTGAGGTCCTGCTACTGTACCTTGTGGTCCTGCTTCTGTTCCTTGAGGTCCTGCTACTGTACCCTGAGGGCCTGCTTCTGTGCCCTGAGGACCTTTTGCTCCTTGAGGTCCCGCCTCTGTTCCTTGAGGGCCTGCTTCTGTACCTTGAGGGCCTGCTTCTGTACCTTGAGGGCCTGCTATTCCTTGAGGTCCCGCCTCTGTTCCTTGAGGACCTGCTTCTGTTCCTTGAGGGCCTGCTTCTGTACCTTGAGGGCCTGCTATTCCCTGAGGACCAAATTCTGTTCCTTGTGGACCCGCTTCTGTACCCTGTGGGCCTGCTTCTGTGCCCTGAGGACCTTTTGCTCCTTGTGGGCCTGCTTCTGTGCCTTGAGGGCCTGCTTCTGTTCCTTGAGGTCCTGCTTCTGTTCCTTGTGGTCCATTTGGTCCTTGAGGGCCCGCTTCTGTGCCTTGAGGGCCTGCTTCTGTGCCTTGAGGTCCTGCTTCAGTGCCTTGTGGTCCATCTGGTCCTTGAGGGCCTGCTTCTGTACCCTGTGGGCCTATTGGACCTTGTGGGCCTGCTTCTGTACCCTGTGGGCCTATTGGACCTTGTGGTCCTGCTTCTGTACCCTGTGGGCCTGCTTCCGTTCCTTGTGGTCCTATTGGACCATCTGGTCCTTGAGGGCCTGCTTCTGTACCCTGTGGGCCTATTGGACCTTGTGGTCCTGCTTCAGTGCCTTGTGGTCCATTTGGTCCTTGAGGGCCTGCTTCTGTTCCTTGAGGTCCTGCTTCTGTACCCTGTGGGCCTATTGGACCTTGTGGGCCTGCTTCTGTACCTTGAGGGCCTATTGGGCCTTGTGGGCCAAATTCTGTGCCTTGAGGACCTGCTATACCTTGGGAACCATCTGGTCCTTGTGGACCTGCTTCAGTACCCTGTGGGCCTATTGGACCTTGAGGCCCTGCTTCTGTGCCTTGTGGACCCGCTTCTGTACCCTGTGGACCCGCTTCTGTACCCTGTGGGCCTATTGGACCTTGAGGCCCTGCTTCTGTTCCTTGAGGGCCTGCTTCTGTGCCTTGTGGACCCGCTTCTGTACCCTGTGGGCCTGCTGCACCTTGAATACCATCTGGGCCCTGTGGTCCTGCTTCTGTTCCTTGAGGTCCTGTTATTCCTTGTGGTCCAAATTCTGTGCCTTGAGGTCCTATTGCACCCTGAATACCATCTGGTCCTTGAGGGCCTGCTTCTGTGCCCTGAGGACCTATTGGACCTTGAGGTCCTGCTTCTGTGCCTTGTGGGCCTGCTTCTGTGCCCTGTGGTCCTATTGGACCTTGAGGTCCTGCTTCTGTACCTTGTGGGCCTGCTGGACCTTGTCCTCCATCTGTACTTTGAGGACCTTGGACTCCCTGAGCTCCAGCTAATGATATATTAATTTGTCCACCCATTCCTGAATGGTTAACACATTTATAATATAATGTATTTGGCGCATTTTGTGGTACTTTAAACGTTGAAATTAATGTTGAACCAGCTGACCCGCCATTATCACTCCAACCGTTTGTATATTGAGTACCATTGCTTGTTGTTGATAATACTAATGGATGATTATTATTTGTAGAATCTGTTTGATCAAAAGTATAGGTAAAACCTTTAAATAAGCTTAATGTATCTTGTTGTACACCATCTATATAATACTTTCCTCCTGAAACAGTTACAGTAAAAGCATCTGCTATAGGTTCATTTCCTTGAGAACCTTCTGTTCCTTGAGCACCATCTGGTCCTTGGGCACCTTCTGTTCCTTGTGCTCCATCTGGTCCCTGAACACCTTTATCCCCTGTAGTTACAAATGATACTATAATATCTTCATCATCTTGAAATGGAGATTCTTCACTTCCATCTCCAGAGTTTATAGTAATATCTGCATAAGTGTTTGCATCATAAAAATCAATTTCACTAATTTGAAATAATAAAAATTGAGTAGCATCTATTCTGTTTGCTATTCTAACATGCCCCTTAATAAGAGAAGATACACTTTCTACTGTTTGTAGAAATGATTTTATATTAGTACCATTATCATCTAAATAATCAATGTACAAACCAGTAGATCCTGATTGTGAAGTATTATCTAAACGTATTTCACCACTACCTGGGTTTATAGTTGTTGAGGAATCAAAGGTATAATCAAATGTAGCTCCTCCAAAAGATCCATCTGCTCCTTGTGCTCCATCATATCCTTGTACACCATCCGCTCCTTGTGTCCCAGTATATCCTTGTGGACCTGGTACACCATCTGGGCCTTGTGGACCTAGTGTACCATCTGGACCTTGTGGTCCTAAAATACTTTCACCTGTAGTTCCTTGTCCTCCTTCTGTTCCTTGAGCACCATCGGGTCCTTGAGAACCTTCTGTTCCCTGTCCTCCCTCTGTTCCTTGTCCTCCTTCTGTTCCTTGAGCACCATCTGGTCCTTGAGAACCAGCAGAAGAACCACCTACAAATAACCAATTATCAGAATCTGTATAATCAGTGTCTTGTAATATATAAAGACCATTATTTGATGACGATGCACTATCATTAGCAACTGTAACTGTCATACCTACATAAACATAGACTGCACCATCTTGTGCATTAAACATGCCAGATGTTGTTAAATCTGCTTTATTATCTACTACTAAACGAGCATCAAATGGAGATGCCTTTTCTGGTTCATAGTTTGCGGTTGTGCTAAATGTTCCTTGTAGTCTTCCCATAGTTTTATACTAAAAATCTTAAATCTCTTTGCCCTGTTTTTGTTCCGTTATGTTCATATTGAGTATAATTAACTGAATTTCCTTGGGGGTCGTTATGTGTTATAGTTCCATTATTAGTAAAAGTTGAAAAGGGTGCAGTTTGCCATTGGCCTGTATTAGGGTTATATTCTTGTAGGCCCGTTATAGTACTAAACCCAGTAGGTACTTCTAATATTTGTTTATCACCACTATCATTTTCAGCCGCCATAGTAACTTCAATTAAAGAAGACATTGATTGTAATGTTAGTTTATTGGTTGATGTAATTGAGTTTTTAGTAGCCCATACAGGATAAACTCCTGTAATAGTTTTACTAATAGTGCTAGTAGTTCCCGCTGGTAAAGCTGAACCAAAATTATTATCCTTACTTGTTTTAGGTTGTGGACCAGCATCATAATCAACACTACCACCCCATGTATTTGCTCCTGATTGTATTTCATAATTAGAAATTGTTTCCGAATCTGTTAATGAAGTACTAGGGTTATCTGAAACGCCTGTTCCACTATAGTTGTACTCATTAGGATCTCCACTTCTAAATCCTGTAGTACCATAAGCGGGTGAAATTGATCCTTTACTAAAAGTAGCACTAAGGGTAATAGTTATAGTATCTTTAATTTCTTGGAATCCTGATGGAGAAATACTAAGTGTATTTGATGGATTAGATAATGTTGGATTTAATTCTGGGTATAGCATTAAGTCCATCATTTCAGAAAATGTTTTATTAGTAAATGATGATCCCGCGGGTATATTGGGGTTGTCTTCATTTGGAAAATCTATAGGAGTTAAGCTTGAATTTGAATATGTACCTCCACTCCCTCCTTCTATTGAAATTTGGGCAATTTCATTATCATCACCTGTTATTTGTAAATCAGTAGTACTACCTGTTATTTCAATACGTGTTATTCCTGTAGCTTGAGTAGAACCACTATATACTTTAATAGTAGTAGGAACATCAGTTAAACCACTACCATTTCCTTGGAATGATCCTGAAAAGGACCCACTAAATTGAGATCCAGAAAATATAGATCCTGTAATACTATTATCTACAGATAATGATCCTATTTCTGCATCAGAGCCACTTAATAAAATTTCTTTCCATTGTGCCATAAGGAGTAGATATATATGTGATTATAAATATTAAAATAAAATTTAGGATTATTTTTTTATTTGGTTTCTTGATTTTAGAAAAGTGTAAAGATTTTGAAGTTTTAATGTTAAATTATAAAAACTTTCCATTTCCTCCCCTTTAAACTCTGTATTTTTAAGTTTAAAGAAAAGAAATGCAAAATCTTCTTCCGAAAAAAATGGTAGACCCTTATAGGGGTCTACCTTGTTTTCTTTTGGAAGTTCTTTATGAACAGTTTTTCCAGATTTGAAACTCATTTATATTACCCATTTATTATAACTATGAGTAAATCCAAATAGTTTCATTAGCTCCAACAAAAATATTACCTTTTTTATCGTATCTGGCAGGTGTGGCTGCTGGTGTATTTACTCCAGCTCCTCCTTCTAATACTGCTGCCATAAAAGCATCTGGTGCAAAAGTATTTTGAGAAGCATCAAATGATGATGATATACCAAATCTTGTTTGTCCAGAATCAAATCCAAATACTTCACCATTAGTGGCAGAATTTTGTTGTATTACAATACCACCATCTCCGGCTGAATTAGATCCTGATGCTAATCTAATAAATCTATCAGCTACATCTAAATCTTCTGTATGTTGGAAAGAAGCTGTTCCAGTTACTACTAAATTTCTAGAAACTGTTAAGTCTTGAGTTACTGTTAAATCTCTACCAATTGTTACATCATCTGGGAGTGCAAAAGTTACTTTATCGTCTGATACTGTAGTTACAATTTCATTAGTTGTACCTTCAAAATCTAGAGTAGCAGTTTGTAAATCTACAGTATCCGTACCAGTATCACCTTGGATTGATAATGTAGTTGCTATTCCTGATAAACTTGAACCATCACCTTCAAATGAACCACTAAATGATCCTGATGCCTCTACACCCGTTAATGTTAATCCTGCTACTGAAGAACCTGTGGCTCCTAAACTAATATCAGTAGAACCTAACATTATACCATCATTCGCTAACATTGCATTTGTTACACCTGATTCTTTTACTCTTAAAGTATCAGTATTAATTTCAATTGATGAATCATCAACATTAACAATTAATTCACCACCTGAAGTTCCGATACCAGCACCATCAATTGTACTAATATCAAATCCTACACCATTTGAACCAATATTAACCGATTTAATATTTCCACTACCTGTTGTAGCTAATACTGAAAATGTTCTTGCTTCACTACCATCATATACACCTGTACTTGTTAAACCATTTCCTGCTGTTAAGTCTGGTAGGTTAGTTGTTCCAACGAAGTTACCTTGGAATGAACCACTAAATGATCCTGATCCTTCTACACCTGTTAATGTTAAACCTGCGACTGAAGATCCTGTAGCACCTAATGAGATGTCAGTAGTACCTAACATTATTCCATCATTAGTAAGACCTGTATTAGGTATTCCTGAGAAGTTAGCTTCAACTACATTAATACCACCTGAGCCTACTGCGATAGTTGTATCTGCTGCTTGAACTACAAATTTGCCTGCTTCTGTTGTTGTTATACCATCTCCTGCTAATGAACCTGAATCAACTGATACAGTTATTCCTGATGTTCCACCATCATATGTGAAATCAACAATACCTGGTCCATCAGCTAATGCGTTAGATGCTGCTGCTGATACTCCTGTTAATCCTGAGCCATCTCCTTGGAAAGACCCACTAAAGGATCCAGATAGAGCTACTCCGGATGAATTTGATACTAAATAATTAGAATCGTTTTCTAGTTGTGATATCGCCGATCCGGATACCACTATCTTTTTCCATGTTGCCATTTATTTTGTTTTTTAAGGGTTTTTTAATTTATTATAAATATATAAGTTATTCTATTCCTGCATAAAATTTACTACCACTGTAGATAAGTCCTCCGGCAATTGCTGGGGGTGAATAATCAAAATCTCCAAATGTAGTTACTCCAGCACTGTTTACTTTAAAAGATTCTAAACTGCCCGATTTAACAATAAAGAAATCTGCTTCTTTAGGTCCTTTAATAAATTGAGCACTACCTGTTACTCCAATACTTCCTGTAATTTGAGCTGATCCTGTAAATGGGAATCCACTACTATTTCTATCTAAAAAGGATAATATTTGATCTTGCTCACCTGCAAACCCTAATCCTTCTAATATTCCTACATCACCACCATGAAAAATTTGAGGAACTGAAGATGTTAATGATAATTCTGTAATTCCTAAAGATGTACCTGTTTGATAAGGTGTAAAAGCTTCAGGTTCTGGGAGTGTATCACTGGATGTAATAAAGTAACTAGCTAAAGTGTTACTTACTCTATCTGTAAATTCAACAATTTCATATACACCATAAACAGATTCTACGTTTGAAGTTCTAGAAGATGTAAGAGCCATTTGAGTTAAAATAGCCCATTTTCTTTCATTTTCTGAATATTCTGAATCATTACTTCCTGTAACGTCATTATATCTCCAATTAGGATAACCTGTTGGAGTTGAAAGGGAACCAGATTGAACAAATGCTTGTGTTTTACCTGGTTTTATAACTGCTGTTTTTGAAGTATCTGTATTTGGAGCTTCTGCTATTGTAAAACTATTACCACCCGATGCTACAGCTGTAATTATAGTTTGGTTATCCGTAAATCCAACACTAGTTGCTCTAACTATTTGTCCTACCCTAATATAAGTTCTGGGGTAATAACCCGAGTTATCACTATTAACAGTAACATTAGTACTACCATTACTAAAAGTAGCATTTACTCTAATAAATCCTGTTTCACCTCCAGAACTTGGAGTACCACCAGAAAAGACTTTAAATCCTCCTTCGGATCCTGCCGAAATTTTTCCTAATTTAAGTAATGTTTTTATTGCCATTTGGATTTTAAGGTTTTTGTTCTTTTAAAATATCATTTTTATAATTGTAGCTTCTCCAACAGCACCATCACTATTTACTAATGTATATTTATTAAAATCCCCATTATTAACATCTGTTGAAGCTATTTTAGGACTTATAGATAAATTTGAAGGTTCACTATCACCACCAATACCCGTTACAGTAGGTAAATCAAAATTAATTATTGAAGTAGCAGTACCTGCTGCTCCACTTGCTATACCTTTTGGAACGGTTACAGCAAATACTGATTCTTGAACTGTTGATGATATATTAATAGATTCTAATTGTTGACTAGCTTCTAAAGCTGATGATGGCATCGTAATAGTAACACTTGTAATGTCACCTGTTGTACCACTATCAGTAAATGCTGATTTAAATGCTACTATATATCCACCATCTGTACCACTTGCATCTCCAGTAGCTGGTACTGTTAATGTAAATTGGTTAGTAGAAGCAGTTTGAATTTCTAGATAAGAATAATCAACATTCATATTTCTTATTAAAACATAATCACCTGCTGATAAACCATGACCATCGTGATTAACAGTTAATGTTGTACTTGAACGTGACCATGTTAAACCACCCCATAAATTACCTGATGATTTTATTAATATTTTTACTCCAGTTGTATCTGTTGATTGATATTTTATAGTTTGTGAGTATGGAGTTCCTCCTCCACCACCACCTCCGCCACCGCCATCGGGGCCTTGTGGACCTGCTATTCCTTGGGGACCAAATTCTGTTCCTTGGGGGCCGCTTGAACCCTGTGGGCCTGCTTCTGTTCCTTGAGAACCATCTGGACCTTGTGGGCCTGCTTCTGTTCCTTGTGGACCTGCTACACCTTGACCACCATTTGGTCCTTGAGGGCCTGCTTCTGTGCCTTGTGGGCCTGCTACGCCTTGAGAACCATCTGGTCCTTGAGGACCTGCTTCTGTTCCTTGTGGGCCTGCTTCAGTGCCTTGGGGGCCTGTTGGGCCAAAGGGTCCTTGAGGACCTGCTTCTGTTCCTTGTGGGCCTGCTTCAGTGCCTTGAGGACCTGCTACTGTACCTTGTGGGCCTGTTGAACCCTGTGGGCCTGCTTCTGTACCTTGTGGGCCTGTTGGACCGAATGCTCCTTGTGGGCCTGCTTCCGTTCCTTGTGGGCCTGCTTCTGTGCCTTGTGGGCCTCCTATACCTTGAGAACCATCTGGACCTTGAGGGCCTGCTTCTGTTCCTTGTGGACCTGCTACACCTTGGGAACCATCTGGTCCTTGAGAACCTGCCTCTGTGCCTTGTGGACCTGCTGGGCCCTGTCCTCCATCTGGTCCTTGGGGACCTGCTTCTGTTCCTTGAGGACCTGCTACTGTGCCTTGTGGGCCTGCTGGACCTTGTCCTCCATCTGTACTTTGAGGACCTTGTGGTCCTTTTGCTCCATCTGGTCCTTGTGGACCATTTGGTCCTTGAACTATACTTTGGGCACCTTGTGGACCTGTTATACTATTACCTACTGGTCCTTGGGATCCATCTGGTCCTTGTGGTCCTAACCCTCCATCTGGTCCTTGAGGACCTGCTTCAGTACTTTGAGGACCTTGTGGTCCGGGTGCTCCATCTGGTCCTTGTGGGCCTTCACCACCACCTGCTCCTCCATAAGAACCCGTTGTATATATTGTATTTGTACTTGGGTCTATTACTAATACATTTCCATCATTATCACTATCATTACCAGATATTCCTACTAGGGCAGTAGAACCTGATAATATTGTTGATCCAGTTACGTTAAAAGAACCAGATATTGATATATCATATGCTGCCTGACTATCAGCTGTGAAAGCATCTACAGACTGACTTACATGGAAAGCTTCAACTGTATTACCAGTTTGTATTTGGGTTTTTTGTAATTTTCTTGCCATTATATTTTACTATTTGTTATAAATATGATCTATTTTATTGTCTATCAAAGTTTATTAAAATAGATGTATCTGTTGTTTTAGAAGTTGGTAAAGGTTTTGCTAATTTACCTACTGCTAGTAAATTTTGACTATTGTCATATAATCCTACTGTTGTTACATATGGTTCAAAAAATGAACTTGTAATAAAATCATGTACACTACCATTTTGGCTTGATGATATTACACTTGGATTTAATGAAAAATTAAAATCATTTTCATTTATAGTACACTTATATTGAGTTTCATATATTCCAAATGATGAAGAAAATGAAACATCAAATATAGATGATGTAACAAAATTTAATATATCATCAGAGTTTATTAATCTACCTCCATATAAACTTGCTCCATATTCTGCATTTTGACCATATAGTCCGGTTTCACCTATTCTATCTGTTCTATTACCTCCAGTTAAAATTACTATACCATGTTGATAAATAACATTACCTACAAAAGTTTGAGTATTAGAAGCATTAATTCTTTTTAATCTTCCTTCCCCATCATCTACATAACTACCACTTTCAGTAGTAATTTTTAAAGATTTAGGTTGTATATAATCACCATATAAATTTTTAGGTACTGATAATATTCCTATTGTATTATCTGACCCTGTTGGGAAATATTTGTAAGGAGATAAATCTGTTTGATTATAGTTATCATATAAAGGTGAATATATCCCTACTGAGCCCGAATCTGGGGTTACTGTTCCATCTGTATTAAAGCTAGCTGTTGTAGCTATTGATACATTACCATCGCTAGATGATAAATAATTTGAATAATATAATTGTTTTACTGAATTGTATACTGTAGTTTGGTATTCTCTAAGATCTTTAGATGGATATATAGTTCCCGTAAGTTCTTTATTAGTTAAAAAACTAGCGTTTTTACCTAAATATCTTGCTATTTGAACATTTGAGGCCGTTAAAGCATTATTCCCCGAAAAGGAAAATCCTTTATTTAACTCCAGTGGAGAAACAATTATATCTTGTGAATTGAATTGTTTGAAAGCAGCCATTCATTCTTAAAAATCTAATTTAATTCTAATAAGAGCTTCCTTAGTAAAATCTTTTGTTATAGGTCTTGATAATTTAGCTACAGCTAACAATTCATTTGAATTATTATACATCCCTACAGATGTTGGGAATGTAGTTGGGTTATCAATAAAATAGGTGTAAATTACTTCACCAGTTGATCCAGATATAAAACTTGGATTTTCTGAATAATTAAATTCAGAATTTCTTGTTCTCACAAATACAAAATCTGATGTTATTGTTTCTTGAGAATTTAATTTAAAAATATTACTATCTGAAGTACTAGGTCCAGGTGAACCTGATATATGTCTAAATAACTTAGAAACATTATCCTGATCTGAACCTGTTGGGAAAGTAGTTAATAAATTAATTCCACACCCATCATTTGTGCCTGATACTCCGGGACCATTATTATCATCTAATGCTGATCCATTTAATAATATAGTTGAAATGTCTGGGAGAAATAATCCATAAGAACCACTTTTAGAGTGACCATTTCCTCTATAAGCATTTCCATCTGAACCACTAATTATTTGGAATGCTCTTTGTGTTCCAAAAAATGTAGGTAATTTTACCTCATTAGAATCATCAGTTAAGTGTAATCTAGTTATCTGTGAGTTACTACTTGATAATACTAAATTTAAAGAACCAGGAAATAATTTTTCTTTATATCTTGCTCTTTCTACACTTAAAGCATAAAAATAACTTCCAGTAAAACTTGGACCAAAAGTAAATTCAGCATTCTCATCTTCTAATACTAATGTTCTATATTGTCCATAATTTGTTCTTGATGGAGATTTTTGAGGTACAGAAGAATCAAATAATACTGAGCCTCTACCTGTTGAATCGGCAAATGCTAATGAAAATTGAATTTCTGATCCGTTTTCAGTTGAATCTTTTTGATATATATTTAAATAATAAGGACCTGAAGACCCTTCTTTTTGTACTGAAGAAGTGTGGTAGGTATTCAAACTTGGTTGGAAACCTGACCATACAGTGGAAGTAACTGTATCAGAACTTATTACGAAATCTTCCTGTTCAAATCTTTTAAAGCTCATCTTTTATTATGTTAGTTGGTTTTGGGTAATCGTTACTGGGATTGTTAATCTAGCACCACTATCTAATCCTACTACTGTTAAAGTAGTTTTGAGTTGTTTTTGTGTACCAAATAAAGTATTTACAGTAGTTGAAGTTAAATTAATTTGTGTTCCAATTACTGTTTTGGATACATTAGTACCTATTGTTCGTGATGAATTTGATGCTACAGCGGCTTCAGTATTAACTCCTGTTCCTTGGTATTGACTAAATAATCTAACATCTCCTATAGTAGCAGCATAACCACTTGACTCAAATGTTTGAGTATTACCTAAATAATTTAATGTTTGTGGTGTAATAGCTAATTGAGCTCCCTGTTTTAAGTTAACCGAAGCATAACCTAAATCTAGTACAGGTAATTTAGCTGTACCTCTAGGTAAAGTAACTAATTTATACTTCATTATTTGTTGTTCATCAGGAAATGCTTCTAGTAAAGGCATGTTATCAATTGCCTCACCATAATAAGCTGAACCTGATGGATGAGTTGGATTATAAAGTGTATAATCTATTTCATCATCTGATAATGCAAATTGTGTTATTTGAAAAGAACCATCATTTCTAGCTAACAGCTCTCTTCCTTTTTTAGTTAATATAGCATCAACTGTTATTACTGAATTGTTTAAATATCCCATTTTATTATATAATTATATGTTATAAATATGTTAAGTTATTATTCCTTTACTAACTAAGTCAGTTACTATTTGAGAAGCACTAATACTTAGGTCAGTTGCCGGGTATTCTGGAAATACTACGCCCCTTCCTTCTGATCCAGAATTTTTAATATTGTAAGGATAGGTACCATTTATTATAAAGCTATTAGCTGATTCTTGAAATCTTCTAACTAAGAAGAAATCTTTATTAATACCACCTGGTACTGGTCTATCTAAGTGGATTTTTAATCTACCTGTTTGAGAATTTGCTGTATCACCACGTCCTACATTTTCTGATGGAGGAGTTACTTTTGTAATAATATAAGCTTGTTCCTCAGTACCTTGAAATCTAATTTCATCTTCAGGTAATAAAAGTAATGGTGAATCAACTGCTCCTATTGCTGTATCTAGTGGTTCCTGCCCACTTGGAAAATATTCTGATGTACCCGGGGTGTATTTTAGTGTAGCTTGATAAAATGCTTCACCATATCCTTCATTAAATATTGAAGAAGACATCTCTAATATACTTTGGTCTATTACCGATTGAGAACCAGCACCTGCTGAACCTGTGTAGACCCAGAATGGAGCCGAAGCAGTATTTTCTACATCCATTAGGTGGTCTTTACCACCTATTACTTGTAATCTAACTGGGTTAATAGGACCATTATAAGCCGCTGGGTAAAATACGTTATTACCACTTTTAGATACACTTTGTAGCATAGCTAATTTTAAAATAAACTTAACTTCATCATTATGTTTTATTTCTCTATCACCCGAATTGGCTATAATTTTCCATTCTGTAGCTGTCATATCTCCTCTATACTGAACATCCCCTGTACCATGTGTATAAACTCCTTTTTTCTTAATAAAGGCTTCATACCCTGGGTTTTCTATTGACATATAATACGAATTATGAAATTCATTATAAACGGCATCTGTTGTTGGGAATTGTTTGTAAGTAGTTTTTCTTTTAAAACCTCTTCCTCTTACAATTTTTTTAGTTCCTACAAATCTACACAATGGGTGTTTACTACTACCTTTTCCTGTTCCTATAATACTTCCTATGTTAATAGGATTACCGCTTGTTTTATGAATAATCATTTCTACATCTTCAAGTTCAAATGGTACTCCTTCTCCATTAACTAACATTTGAATTTGGAATTTTAATTCATCACCATCATTTTTTCCTTTTCTATAACCTTCATATAAGAATGATGTATGGAATGATGTTTCCATATATAATTTTTGTGGGTTAGATAAAAGGTTATTTGATTGGTTTGGATCAGTAAATTTAAATGATCCCGAATCATTTAGAGCTGCTGCATTATTAGATCCAGTGTATTTAAATTTATGGTTTGAAGAATCAGAATATCCTGATGATGATAACATTGGGTCTAATACTTGTAATATATAATTTCTAGGTGAATCTATAAATGGTTCTCCTCTAGTATAAGTAGATTGAATTGGTATTATATCATCTTGGTTAGCTTTTAATGATGATGTACCTTCAGCCGTTAAAGCAAATGAAGTAAATGAATTAGCATCATTATTGTCATATAAACTTAATCTTCCTGAACCTGATAGGTATATATCTCTTGCGTAAGATCTAGGTCCATTTTGTGTATAAGTTACTGGGAATGGTTTTCTACCCACATCTATAATTTGTGATAATGGGTCCATTTTTTCTAATTCATTACTTGCACTGTTAAAACTTAAGGTTACAATGTCATTTTTGTTATAAGCTTTTTCAACAATTGCTGCTCCAAATCCAGCTTCTAATGTTGGTGGAATAGCATTGCCTTGTTGATCTATAAAATATGATATATTTAAGTTAATAGCATCATTTAATATAGGATATAGATTACTAATAGAATTAAAATACCCAAAATATGCAGTACGTAATTCAATAACTGGTAATTCACCAAAAGTTCCTTTATCTAATGGAGACCATTGATTAACTTGAGTTGATGTTGCTTTTGTTCCATCATATCTAGGCAATGTAGAAGATTGTTGAGTATAATTTGAATCAGGGACCGTTGCTCTAAAAGCACTACCAGATAATATTTGTAAATAATTTACAGGAGTAAGTGAACCAGTTACATTTGTATAATCAACATCCATTAAATATGTGCTTTTTCTTTGAGCATTGTAATTATTTAATAGTGGTTGACAATCTAACATTATATTAAATGGTAATACTCCTTGACCATAATAACTTGAAAGAATTACATTTGTTAATGTTGGTTTAGCGTATTTATTATACCCTGGTTGTGCAGGGATTAAAGAACCTCCATATAAATCTTGGCCATAATCTGCTCCGTCTGGTTGGTCTGCTACCCCATATAGGGCTAAATCTTCAGTAATTTGACCAAACTGAGATTCCGAAGGGAATAAACTCATTGTGTATTCTGTAATATCCAAGAAGGAAGTTAAACCTTTTTCTACAGATAATGACATCCTAAAGGCATCATTATATTTAAAAGTAGTTGGTGGTAATCCAATTGAACCACTTACTACTACAGTATCTATAGATTCACTCTCAGGTACTATAAATGTACTTTGAAATATAATAGGGCCTAAATTTGATGGGTCATCATAATCTCCTTTATGTATTCTTAATGAACCTGTCATTTTATACCCATCTTCCTCAAAAAATACAGAGTTAGTAATGAAAATTTTAGGATAATCTAAATTTTCAGCAGGATACATTTGTTCTGTTTTTAGGCTATTTTTTGATTCAATAACCCTTTTCTTAAATCTAGAAAATTTGTACTCTGGGTAGTACATACTAGATGAGCTATTTAGTGTTGGATATAATGTTCCATTACTTGTATCCATTATAGAAATTGGAGGTGCAGGTGTTCCTTGGGGTGTTCCAAAAGATAAAACTACATTAGGAGATGCAGCAACTTCAATTGTATTTGTTTTTGATATATTAGATGGGTTTATATATCTTATTTTAAAGAACCCAGTTGGTTTATTTGCGGCATTTAATATATTTCTAAAATGTTCGGTTTCAAGTGTAAATTGAGATAAACCATCAAATCCTATTCTATCATCAGCACTATAATCCATTGATTGAGTTAAGGGTATTAAATTAGCTGGTATATGGTCATCTGTTGCGCTAACATTACTAGCTAATTCAAGATAAGCGTAATTAATAAGTGGGGTTGTTCCAGTTTCATGTACTATTTCATAATCACATAGTTCCACTGCTTTTTTCATGGAATTTAATATAATTGATGAAGAAGGTTGAGTATAATAGTCATTTAAATTACCTAATGAATCAGTATTTCCTAAAAAGTTTGGATCTTTAAATGTAGCTTTTAAAGCTTTTTCAAGCCCACCAGGTCCCTCCATTAATAGGTTTCTATATACAGTACTAATGTAAGGAACACTAGAAGTTCTTCTAATATTATTAAGTGAACCACTACCTTCCCATTTCATCACAGAACTTCCAGTTACAGTTTGTGCGTAACCTGGTGCTATTCCTATTAATTGTTTTGGATCAAAATCTGATCCTGTTATATACAACTGAGGTTGTACTA
>Ga0181410_1000525_pt1 | contig 17083 bp, 19 predicted proteins | sample 33SPOviralmetaG_FD_130112 | JGI IMG/M metagenome (GOLD analysis project Ga0181410, IMG submission 130112) | Marine viral communities from the oligotrophic San Pedro Time Series (SPOT) site, San Pedro Channel, CA, USA - 33 SPOT_SRF_2012-06-20 | ecosystem: Environmental > Aquatic > Marine > Strait...
GGGTTTGGGCTTTCTGAGCCGGGTGCTGTGTTTGAAAGGGCAACAACCACCTGGTCACTCGCCAAATCCATGTTGTGAACTGCATTTAAAACAAAATCGTTCACCTTGTTAAAAGTTGCCATTTTTCGAACTCCGTTTGCCTAAGAAATTGCAAGCCCATACTACCCTACTTTATGTAAGAATGATAGGCCAAATTAGATTTGAAGGGTTTTGAAAGTGTCTAAGTTCTCACGTTTGCAGATATTATAACTTGCTCCAAAACAGAGCGCCTGCGCCGCCATCACCAGCATTACGAGAGCTGTCGCACCTAGCGCCGCCACCACCGCCGCCTATGCCGCCATTCCCAGCATTGCCGCTACCCGTAGACTTGACTGAACCACCGCCTGAGAACAGACCACCATCACCAGCGGTTACTGTTTCAGTTGGGCTGTTGTTCGTCACACCGCCGCCACCTATGAAGCCGAATGTGCGGTTTAAATTCATAATTAACCTAGTGTCAGCAGTGCTAGGGGTTTGGCCGTAAGGGCTTCCCCCATCGACGCCAGCATATTCAGAGCCTGTCGTATTGCCGCCGTTATCACCAAAGAAATCAACACCAGCACCAGCACCAGCCTGCCGAACAGTAACCGTTGAACTGCCGCCATTTCTGCCAACACTTGAAAAGAAAGTAACAACACCTGTTGTAAAAGATGTAGTTCCCCCATTGGCTGTGCCACCGCTTGATGTATGTGCTGGCGCACCAGCGCCGCCATTCGCTGTTGCAATAACGCTTCCGCTATAACTAAATGTTGATGCTGAGCCAGAGCCAGAAGAACCCCCAGACCACACACCGCCAGTTCCCTTTGCAAAGGAAAGCGTAGTTGATCCATCCCAATCAAATGCAAAGATACAACAACCACCAGCACCACCACCGCCAGCAGTCTGATTGCTCTCATCTGTATCGCTTTGCTGGCCAGATCCACCAGCGCCAATCAACACAAACACATAAAGCCCAGAGCCATCTAGATAGCTGTTTATGGTGCCTGAGCTATCAATATGCTCAAATGGGCCACCAATAAGCGCCCTAGTGTGCGATTGGTTTGTAAACGTAATGTCACCGCGCACCGTAATGTTACCGCGAAACAAACCAGAGTTTACTTCAATGTCACCTGTGTCTCGCTCTAACTTCCAGCCAGAAGTGTTAGCAACATAGTTATCACTCTCTAAATCATCCGTTACCTGAAAGGCCCCATTAGCTGCGGCGAAGGTAATCGTAGAATTATTCTGAGCGTCAAACTCTACCTTGTACTTCGATGACCACTCTTTAATTGACAAGCTGCTGATTTCAACGCTTGGCTGGCTTTCAGACCAATCTGATGTAAGACCACCTAAAGCAAGAGTGCTTTCATTAAAGCTAGTTGCGCTTGGAGTAGAAGGCTGCGCCTGCTGTAGCGTTTGATAATAAACTACACCAGTGTAAATTCGTGTGTCCGTAGGAACGATAGCCGCATCAGTTGTGACTGATCCAGAAGCTACAGATGTGCTTTCGTTTCCGCTATAATCGACAGCCTTAACCCAATAGTAATAGGCTGTGCTTGCGGCCAAACCACCATCAACAAACTTGTCAGAGCCTGAGAATGCAGTAGGTGATGCAGGCTCGCTGTTAGATGTATTGCGATATACGTTGTAGCCCTTGAGGTCATACAAGGTAGAACCATCGCTATTCGTTGTTGGCGCAGTCCAATCTAGCGTGACATTCTTAGGCCCGCCAACCGCGCTTAGACTGGTAACAGGTGAGGGCGCGGTTGTATCTCCACCATGCGTGTATGGTGTTGCAGATGCATAAAGGCCACTTACTCCGCTTGCAGTTATAGCCCTGACGCGCACGTTGTACTGTGTGCCAGTTTCTAGTGGGCTGATTATAATAGAGTTATCTGCGCCATCAGATTGCGCCGTTTGGTAAACAGTTTCTGCAACGTCTTTCCACTCAACGCCATAGTTTTCTATGAATGAGTTTGTCGCTTTTGTCCAAGTCACAAGAGCTTGGCCAACAAAAGTTCCGTCTTTTTGAATGCCGCCCTTATCTGCAACTGCCACGTTGGTAACAGTCAAACCGCCTGCCGGGCTTGGCAAGTTGGTGTTGTTATCAATAATGGCTTGCTCTTCCGCATTCCAATCAAACGCAGAAGACGATGTTTCTTGCAGCGTTAAAGTAATGCGAAGATCGCCAGCATCTTGATTGCTTGCAAATTTCCAGCCTAGAACTTCAAACTCTTTTTCATCAAAGCCATAACGCTCATTCGTAAACGCGATAATATCGCCCACCTCAACATTGAACGCCTCAAGGCCAAAGTCAGCGCTAATGCTCATTTGCTCGCGGGCGCGATACAACGTTAATTTGGCAATGCGCTGCGCTGTCGCCGCGCTAGTTGTAAATGGCAACGGCAAATCAAGCAAAAGCTCATCGCCGCCATCTTCTGTTTTAAATACGCTGCTTTTAATTGCAGGAAAGTCAGCAGTGATAAAGTCTGCGGATGCATCGTTAAACGTGCCAGTTACACCGTTGAAGCTGTCGCGCATGCTTGCTCTGGTGCTAAGGCTAATTTCACTTCGCAGATCATCGAGCGTTAAAGTCTTAACTGGTGAGCTGTAAGCGCCAACCTTGAGTTTCCAATAGCCAGAACCCCAGAACAACGTGCCAGCGCAGGCTGTAGACATTTGACCAAGAACGTCACCGATTGACGAGCTAGCTTTTACAACGCCGTTGATAGTGTAGCGCTTTTCTGTACCGCCGCCGCTAAGAGTTACATTTTCATCGCTCTCGTTAGCAGCAGCCTCAAACACAACGTCATCAATGGCGCTGTCATTTAAACCGTATTCGCTAGTAATAAAGTCACGAATGCAAAGTGCTGCATTATTGCTATATGCCGTTGCGGATGTTCGCGGATCGTAAACCTTTTTACCCTGCACAACCGCTGTAACCAAAGGAACGCCATTAGCAAACACATCTTTGTCATACTCATAGCGCACATAAAGATAGGCAATGTCATTACCAATGAAGTCAGATGTAAGCGCGTTTGAACCTGTTAGCTCCGACTCTGACAGTAAGCTAGCGGGTGCCTGCGTTTGGCTCCCGTCAAACTTCTGTATTCTGATTTTGCTTTCCCAAGTGTTCCCGGTAACAAAGTCATTGCTGTCGATCGTTACGATTTCATCGTTGATATATATGTCGCCAATCTGCTGAACTTCATGCGCCGCCAAAACAATTATCTGATGAAGAAACTTGTTCTTATTGCCTGTTGATTCATAAAAAGTAACAGTGCCGCCCTTACGAACTTCACCATAAACAAAGTCAGCGGAAGCTGTAGCCTCTCGCGCATTAACCAAAATGCCCTGCAAAGGCGTTGGCGGCTTTGGTGCTAAAGCGGATAACGCCCATGACGTTGCCACTGTAATTGCAACAAAGCCAACTGCATACGCTAAGCCGTACGCTACTGCGCCCGATAGCCCAGCGACAAAGCCCGGCGCAACAGTCTGCAATATAAACCCGCCAATCGTGACGGGATCACGCGGAACTCTATCCCAGTCATTCCAGTTTTGTACGGTGTAATCACCCAGCTTATACTTGCTCATGCTTTAATCCACGCCGCATCAATGTCACTTAATGATAAATAAATGACGCCCATTTTATCTAAGAAGGCGCACTTGGTTCCTGTGCAAATACCCAGTGCAACGCCCGTAACCCACTTGCGCGCTTGCTTTGTCGTAACCAGCGCACCAAGGGGTGGGATGCTGTGAACGCGCTTTAACCTGTCATCTACTGCTTTGCTAAAGTCAGAATATCCAAACTCTTTGATTAGCTCTTTACGCCCAAAAACTCTGCTGCCTTCCATGTAGCGGCCAAGCCAATCATCAGCCCATCCAGATCCATACATTGCTATATAGGCGTCATTGGTAAACGTCAGACAATCATGCTGGCCCCATAAAAAAGGCTTGCCCCTCATGTTTTTGAGGTAGCTGTTTAGTCGTTCTCTAACATCCATTAGTCATTATCAGCCGTGCGGCCCCAGACTAAATTTTTGTCCTGCAAGTCAGAAACATAGTTAAAGAAAGTATCAGATGCATAGCGCGCCTTCTGACTGCCTTCTGTGTAGCGCCAGTTAGATGCCTTTTCTAACCGTATTAGTTTGCTCTCAACAGTCAAAGATATAACGCTGGTTTCGCCGCTATCTTCGATCGTCATAACGTTCATCAAGCCACTAAACACCTCAATAGAGGTTGTGTCAGTTGTGCCAAAATAAACTTTACACTCACGATTTTGATACGGTTCTTGCAGCGCCAAAGAAACCAGCGATGAAGGCACGCCAGACAGTTGTAAGGTTATGCTTTTTGCTGACAGGTCATTCACTTCATCGAGGCCAGTAATCGCCAACAGATTGCCGCTGCCTAAGTAAGTGTCTCCGTTTATCGTCCTGTCGCCGTAACCCGTCCAAAAGCGCACTGGCGCGCTATCAAAATCCATATCAACGGCATAAAATGGCTCTACCTCTGGCTGGCTTAACGCATTCAGTAAAGCTTGTGGCGTAGTCCTGGTCATAACGCTTCCATTGCCCCAAATGTGATGCCGTAGACGCTGGCTTCGTTAATGCTGAAAGCTTGCTCGTTTGAAACTAACCGGAAAATTCCTTTGGCGCTTTGAACAGTAACTGCTGAGTTGTTTGCAATGCTGGTTCTGACATTTGGCCAAACGTCTACCGTAGCTTGCCCCGATCCGTTTGTGTTCACATCTGTAAGCACTTTAAACAACTGCCTGTTTGCATCAGCGCCGATCTGCATGTAATCGCCCGCCTTTAAGTAATCTGTTTCGCTCCCCGGAGCGCTATCAATGTTGATCGTGTTGCCAGATGAAACAGCGCCATTAACTAGAATAGTGTCACTATCGCGGGCAGAACCTAGAGGCGTGCAAGCTCTGGGATCACCAAGGTAAAATGTGCCAAACTGACCTTTTAGAGAGAGCAAAAACGCAATCCACTGCTCTGCATTTGTGCGCTTCATAGGCGGCAAGGTTATATCTGCAAGCCAAGCTTTCCCGGCATATGCGTGCGCTTGGCCAGAGAATGTAAACGGCGAGCGCGAATATGCGACTGCGTTGGTGGCTCGCAGCTCTACATTGCGAATGCCGGTGTGCGTTGGCATTGTCAGCGGGTAATTGATAGCCATTATGCAAACGCCTTCCCGTAAGAGCCGCCGCGCCGCTTAGCATCTACAACAGCAGCTTTTGCGCTGTCAGCGATTTGCGGCATAAGCTGCTTGATTTCAGTTCGCACTGTTTGCTGCACGCCAGTAGTGACGTTGATTGTTTGATTAACGACCACATCACCGCCGCCGCCAGAAAGCGCGCTTTTGCTTTGCGCCGGGCTTAAAATGCGCCCACTTTGCGAGGGCACAAAAAGCTCGCGACCGCTTTCGCCGGTGATGTAAGGCGTGTCAGATTGAACTGATCCACCACTTGCCCTCGTTCTCGTAAACCCACCCATCGGCGTTGGCGAAAAGCCAAAAAAGCCCATTGCTGCATTGACCATTTGCTGAACCACTAGCACTCGATAAAGCTGCCTAATTACATCAGCCGCCATAGACCTAAAAGCGTCTTCCATGCTTTTTGCGCCCTCAAGCGCTGCCATAAACGTATCTGTTAAACCTTGCTCAAGCGCATCTGTAACTTCTGCCATTCCACTTATTTCGTCTTGAGTGCGCGAAAAGCTTAATGCAAGCTGACCTTGCAGCGCGATTGCATCGGCGTTTGAAATGTTTAGCAGTTGTTGGTTATCTTTTAAAAATTTAATCGAGGCGTTGTAGTCAAGCTGCGCGGCTAAAAGCGGGTCTAGTGCTGACCTCATGCTGTCGTATTCTGTGCTTGCTTGCTGAATTAAACGGTTTCTTTCAGCGGCCAGCCTTTTTTCTTCTTCAATCTCTTTAACCGTCTTAAATACTGGTCGCCTTTTTGGCCTAATTGATGTGGATGGTGCGCCGCTTATGGCGTCACTAATCCCGCTGCCTTCAAGTATTGCATTAACTCCAGCAGCAAATTCTGGATCAGACATAAATGATTGCCCAGCACCAGTCACTTTTTGTTTAGCTTTTTCACTTAAAGAGAACGCAGCGGCATCAGCTTGATCTAGCGCTTCTTGCGCCGCTGAAGGCTGCGCGCCGGGGCCACCACCATTTCCAGCAAGTAAGTCTGCAATGGCAGTCGATGCGGAAACAATTTTTGGCAGTATGTCGTTTGCAAAAGTATTTACTATTGAAATTATACTGTCAGCATTATCCAAAAGAGCGCTTTGAATAACCGTTGCCATACTGTCTTTGAGAGCAACAAACTTATCTTTTAACTCATCAGCTGTATCGATCGCGTCTTCATCTAAAATGCGACCAGTGCGTTGCGCCTCATCGCCAAGCCTGCGCATTTCAATGCCGTTGTTTCTTAGCAAGGGTAAAAGCGCAGTCGCATCAGAAGCGATCGCTTCCATGAAAAATGTCATTTGAGACTGACTAAGATTGGCTTTGTCTAAGCTATCAACATAAAGCTGCAATGCTTGCGGCCCGCTAAGGTCTTTGAAATTATCAGCGGTGACGCCGACAAGAGGTGCAACAGTTTCAAAAAAGTCAGCCATTGGGCCAGCGCCAGTAACCAGAAAGTCACCTACTTTATCGTTCACATCTTTTATAATATCAGAGAGTTTATCTTGATCGATGCCAACAGTTTTCGATGCGGCTGCTAATTTTTGAAACTCAGTTGTGCTTGTTCCCGCTAAAGCTGCCAAGTCTTTAATTCTTGAGGCGGCATTTACCATGCTACCAATAGCTCTAACAGAAAACGCGCCTGCGAGCAGAGGCGCTAACATCTTAGCAGCTCTGCCAAGCCCGTTAAACGATGTAGCGGTTTTGCTAAGTTGCCTTTGAGATTTCTTTGCGAAAAAATCTACCTGTCGCTGACTGCGCTTTAAAGCGGCATTAAACTGCTTATCTTTGGCGCTTAGAATAATATTAAGCTGCTCTGCTGTAACCGCCATCAACGCGCTCCACTAAATTTCGGTAGTCATCCGCAGTCATTGCTTCATTGCCCGCTTTTTTGGGCGAGTGAGCATCTGACCAGCCTTTGAAAACCAGCCAAGTATCTTTCGGGATCATGTCGCGGATTTCATCAGGCTTTAGCCCGGCGATGATACCGCTTTTAATCATTGTTCTTACGTTCAAGCGGCTTTGGGGTGGGCCGCTGTCTTTTTTTTTACTTCTGCCTCATCGCCAATATCAGGCATAAAGGCGATCCCAATGACTGCCTGCGCGATCTGATACATTCGCATCAGGTCAGACGGGCCAGCTTTGGCAATAACTTCGTCAGCTTCATGATCTTTCATGCCGCCGCCGACTAAGCCTAAAGCTAAAATGTCTCTGATTTCTTTGCTGGTAGGCTTTTTGCCTCGCTCAAAGAAACCTTCCCAAAGGTCAAAGATGCCTCTGTGCTTGTCTTCAAAGCGTTCAATTTCTCGATTGCGCAGCTTAAAAGTGTAAGAGGTGTCGCCAAGATACTCAGCAACACCCCCGCGCGGCGCTTCAGCCGTAATAGTCATCAGGCAGCAGCAAAGGTTACTGCACCACTGCTTTCAAGCGACAGCGAATAAGTTACGCCGCCCTCAGTTTCGCCGCCAAACTCAAGCGAGGTAATGCGAAACGTGCCTGAATATGTTCCAAAGTCCGGCACAATTACCTCAAAAGGCGTGCTGTTATCAGCAGCCATCGCCACAGTGTTCATGCGCGCTTCAGCAGTGCTGTCTTCAAAAAAGCCATCGCCGGAAACTGAAACGTTTTTTAAGCCTGCAAGCGTTTCTGTGTAGAGCGCGCCTTCTGGGCTTGTGCAGTCTGGCGTTGTAACGTCAATGCTTGAATTGTTAATTGTAAGTGACTTTGAGTTTAAGCCACAAAGGTTGCTTTTGTTGCCACCGCCATCGTCAATTTTGACAAGCAGGGCGCGTCCAAGTTGTTTAGCCATTAGTGGCCTCCGTATTTAGCGCTTGCCCAGAGCGCGGGATTTTAGGCGGTATCAAGCATCGCTTGAAGTGAAATGACGGCTGTAAACCCACGGCCCTCATTATCTCTAGTGGCGCTAAACGCCTCAAAAATTAGCTCTACTAAGGTGAACCCTGTGACAGCCACAGCAGCCTCTTGACGATGCAAAGCGTCTTTGACTGCCTCGACCACTTGCATACACTCCACGCGCCCTGACGCACTGCGAGAGTGCGCCTCTAAGCTTATGTCAACTAGCGCGCCCTGAGCCGTGTCAGTGTCGAAAGCATTGGGCTGGATTGTGTTAAACATTAGATATGGGAACGTCACATTCTGTGGCGGCTCATCGTAAATGCGCGTTGAAACTAAATTGGCAACGCCAGCATTTGCCGCCAATGCAGCGCGCAAGCCTTTTTGCAAAGCCAAGCCATAACCGTCAGCCATTCATCGCGTCCTTTATAGCTTTTTTCATAATGCGCTTAATGCTGTTCGCAGAACGTTTGGCGACTAGCAGCTTGGTGATGCCGATAAAGTCATAGCCCTCAGTTGCGCCAGTTGCTGCTGGCGTGCCTTTTAAACGCGTGCCTGTGCCAACGCGGCCAGTTTTCCTACCATAGTTTATGGCAGCTACTTTGATCGCATCCGCTTTAGTGCCATCGCTAAAATTTATAAATCCATAGATTGCGTTATCGTCTTCATAGACATGCGAATTTATGCCATTTCGCAGCTCGCCAGTATCAACTGGCACAAGGCTTTTTGCTTTGCGCTCGCCATACTTTGCATTGTTCTTAATCGACTTGCGCAGGGCTGCGTGCGTAACATCTGGCAAATCACCAAGCTGTTTTATTAGCTTTTTTGAGCCAACAATTTTCATGACGCCACACCGCGCTCAAGCACAAACTCCATGAGCGTGTCTTTTGCGTCAACTTGGATAACGTTTTTGATCGCCCAAGTGATACCGCGCGCAACTACTCGATCAGCAGATGTAACAGCCTCAGTCACGCTGTCAGAACGACAGCGCATAGTGGCAAAGTTAGTATCAGACAGCGCGCCGCCTTGTATGCTTTCTTTCCCAGTGCGCTCGCGAATATCCGCAAAGCGTGATGCCAAATTTGACCAGCCCGTATAAACGTTGCCGTAAGCATCAACAGTGCTGCTGTCTAAGCGCTGAAAGGTAACGCGCTCTCTAAGCGCCCCGGCACTAGCCATACCAAGACGCTCGATCTAAATTTAACAGATCGTCAAAGCCATATGGCAAAGTTTTACTTATAGTGCCCACAAGCTCATTTTCTCGATGCTCATAATAATGCGCAACCAACATTATCAGCGCATGCCTGACGTTTTGCGGTACGTCAGTTGCTGCGTTGCCATAGCCTATTTCATATTCAATCTTTATCGCATCATCACGCTGCTCAGTCGTCGGCCAAGTGAACCCGCTTTTGGGCTGAATAACGCTGTGATCCGACAAACCGACAACTTTATAATTTGACAAAGTGTCAGTCTGTAAAGCCCCGTTAATGTCATAATATTTAACCGCTGTGACAGATTGCACTGGCGTCAAACGCAAATGAACTTGCTGCGCTGGGTTGGATGGCAACCACTGCGCCCACTTTTGGGTAATCATTGCCTTGCCCAAAACACCGCGCACATCAACATAAGCGATCGCAACGGCAATCAAGCGCTTAATAATCACATCATCTTCAGAAAACTCCACGCGCATTTGCGCTTTGCACTCATTAAGAGAAATTGGATCAACCGCTGGCGCGTCTATGCGCTCGATGGGATGTGTGCTGTGCAAGGGTGCTGGCATTTTTAAACCTCTTTAACCGCCTTGCGGGTGCTGACTTTTTTCACCGCGCGCTGTACTTTTGGCGCAGCTTCCACCGGCTCAGCTATTCCAGCCTCAATAAAGCGCTTACCTTCCGCTTCATTACAATCAATCTCATCACCAGCATTGTGCGAAAAATCTATCCCCGCCATGCCTACTAATAATTTGACTTTCATCTTGAAACTCCAATTGGAAAGGCGAGGGCGCTAACGCCCTCACCGTTAAGCTTAGGCTTGCACCAGGTGCTTGATCGCCGCTGTGTTAGCGAGAACGCCGTCAAAGCGGATAAAGCCCAAAATGCCAAAGTCAGGAGCAAAACGCTCGCGCGCAACATAAAGCGCAGGCGCGCCAACTTTGCGCACATAGAACTTAGACATATCACCAAACAGCATGGTTTTATTTCCAGTAGCAATAGATGCCATTGCTTGGTTTACCACCACTGGATAGCCAAGAACGGTTTGCGGCACGCCTTGCGTGTACGATCCGAGCGACCACAGATAGTTTCCGTCACCATCTTTAAGCTTGCGAACTGCTGCAAGCGTGCTGTCATTCATCATGATCGCTGAGCTTGTAGACTGGCGATAGGCTGGATCAACGCTGTGAACCAAATCAATGATTTCATCAGCAGTAATCGCTGTGGCAGATGCCGCAGTTTTACCAGCCGCTGAGTTTGTCACAATGCCTTCAACATCAGAAGAACCTGAGCCAGTTGTCAGTTTGCTGTTTGCAATCCGACCCAAGCGCTCACCAAGCAAGCTGCCAAGCAGGCTTTCCATGTTCAAGATGCTGTCTGCATTTAACTCTGCTGACCAGCGAACCCACTCGCTATCGAAAGCAAACGCGCCGACTGATTTCTGGCCAAAGGTAACGTCTTTGCCGCCATCATCAGTTGGTTGAGTGCCTTCTGTGTGAGCAACAGCAGTTACGGCTGTGTCATCTACAGTTGGAATGCTGAACGTGCGCCCGTCTGTTGAGTTGATGACAGTAAACAGATTTGAAGTATACATAGGGCCAGTAGCCGCCATGCTTTCTTCAACAAATGTCGCCAGCTCAGTTGGCACCGTGAACCCACCAGCAGCGTTAGAGCCACCAGTTTGAACCCGATATTCTTTAAGAACGTTGCGAACTTCTGCGTCAACATAAGCATCGCCGCCCGCGCTGATCATTTCAGCAAAAGCAGTGCGATAATCCATAGTCAGACCGTTATCAACTGCTGGCGCAGTGCGCGCTTCTACAGCCGGGATCTTGCTTGTGTCAGGCTGCTCAAGCTTTGACATCAGTGCAGCGGCGCGCTCTTCGCGATCGATGCGACCTTGCAGCTTGTCAGTTTCTGCCATCATGGCATCAAACTCGCGCTCAATTTCTGAGGCGCGTGCTTCTGTGGTTTCGTCAGTTATTTCAGAAAGTTTAGAACGGGCTTCAGTGGCAATATTAGCCATAGTTTCCCGCAAAGTTTTAATATCAGCCATAAGGGCCTCCATCTAAGGGAACTGGACGCAATCACTGCGTTCATGTCCAAGCGCTTGCCCAAGGCGCAGGAAGGGCTAACAACGGGAACCGCCGTTATCTTTGCAAGCGCGCTTTCATCCGCATTCTGCGCGGCGCTTGCGTTTTTCGCTGTGTTTCTCTGAACTGCTCCAAGCTGCGCAGACCAATCTCTGTGCCTGCATAAGCCGGGGTGGTTACGATGCTAACATCGTACAAATCAGCCTTTTGGATTGTGCGGCGAGGCATGTCGCGGCTGTCATCCCACTCTTGGCGAGTTGGCACAAAAGCAAAGCTCATTTTATCTAAATCGCCGCGTTTCATTTTTGGCACGATAGAGCGCACATCTGGATCTGACAGATCAAGTGACGCGCGCATCTTTAAGCCGTGATCGTCTTCCGAAAGCTGCAAAGTGCCAGAGCGCGTGCGCGCCAAAGGCAAGCCCTCATGATTGATTAAGAAAACAACATCATCGCGACCGATCGCGTCTGTAAACGCACCCGGCGCAATTTGCTCACGCCACTGCCCGCCAATCGTTGTTTCCTCGTTAAAGACAGCCGCATAACCCTCAACAACAATCTCGCCGCTGTCATCAGCTCTGACTTCAAAATTATTAGAAACGCGAGCCTCGCGGCGATCTTTGTCTTTATCTTTTTTGTAACCAGCCTCATCGATCTCATCAGCGTTTGGCGCAGATATTTCTTCTGACTTGCCAAAGGTAATGATAACCTCTGTTTCGGTTTCCTCGATGTTCTTGATGTGGCGTGCCTCGCCAGCTTGATCTGACATCCTGTCATCCTCTTTTGCTAAGATGCCGCGCACCCATGATTGACCGGGATCACCACCCCAAAGCGCCCAAGCAATGCGGCCTGCGCTTGGATAGCCATCTTCACCGGTCGAAAACCCTTCAGCTTCTTTGTCCACTTCATGGCGCGCGAAATAGCTGCTCATTCTGCGCACTGTGTCCATTGATAGGTTTGCGCCATTTGATATGTCGCGCGCTCTAGCCACGCCGACCTCTGTGCCGCCCCGGCCATATTCTTTGCGCCACTCTAAGCCTCGATCAGCTTCTTTGCGCATCGCTTCATTAGGCGTTGGCATCTGCAACACCTGTTTGCGATCCAATCGGCACTGTTGCGCCCTGAATTAGCAAGTCATCACCAGAAGCCAGCGCTTCCAAGTCTTCCAAATCGCGCACCTCATTTGGCGTGCGTATGCCGTTTTGAATGCTGGTTGCGTGCGCTTCCATCCGCGTTTTCAAATCACCGCGAAGCAAGCTGTCTACGTTGTATCTCACGCTAACATCGCTAACCCGGCCAAAGAGCTTTAAATTCATTTCTTGCTCTGTCTGCTCAATCCAGCGGCGCAAGGTATGCTTAACAAAGTGCAAGTCTTGTTGCTCTGTGTTCGAGTAAGTGCCTCTGGTTAAATCTTGCAAAAACACGGGCGGCAAAGAGTAAATCCGCGCAATTTGCTCAATGCAAAAACGCTGCAATTCTAAAAGCTGCATCTCATTAGGCGAAAAGCCAATCGACTTTAGCTCATGGCCAGCAGGCAGCGCCATAATGGGCCTGCCTTCGCGCGCCAGCTTTGCAGTGGTCTTGGCAACGTCTTCTGACGCTCTCTGAGCCGCTGAACCGCTTTGGAATGGCCCTTGCAATACAGCCGGGGGAATGCCGCCAGCTTGAAAGGCTTTTGCGCCATAGCGCGATGCTGCAATCGCTAAGCCGATTACATCCCTATGCGTTGCAAGCGGGCTGCGCACATCGAGCATATTGTGCTTAACCATAAACGTCAGATCAATTATGTCGCTGGCCGCATAAACTTGCGTGCTGGTGCGATAACTTTTTGTAGGGTATCCATCAACAGTTGCGTTGCTGACTTGAACCGTTGTTGGATCGAGCGGCACAAGGTCAGTGATTTCGCCAGAATTATTGCGCACAATTAGCGTAACTGATCGCCCACCAGTCAGCATTTGCTCGTAAGTGTATTTGCGCCAGTTAAAAGAACTAAGGGCAGGGTTTACAGCGCGATCAATCCAGCCGCCAATGCCATCAGATACGCGCTCAGAGCCGCCATCTGTCTTGCGGTAAACCTCAATCGGCAAGCTCGCAAGCGTGCCAGAAATAAAGTTTACAGCAGCCCATACAGCAGGCACACCCATCGCTGTCTCGGTGTTGACCACAACGCCAGTAGATGACGCATAGTCACCCCAGCCCATAAGGTGCAAAAAGTTTTCAGCACTTACCGGCGCGCTTGGATCTTCAAGCGAGCTGCGTTGCTCTGGCTTTACAAATCTGTCAAATACGCCCATTTGCGTTTACTCCTAAACAGCAAGCTTGAACTCGGGATCATCCCAAGGGCTGCTTGACTGCACTTCCTCATAGCTCATCGATCCAAGAGCCATCGCCAGCGCGACCAGCCCATCAATCTTTGAGTAGCTTTTAGATTTATGCAGCTTGCGGTTGCCCGCTGGATCGCTCTCAACGATCGCACCGGCTGCGTTCATGTTTAAAATCGGGTGATTGCCATGACAAAGCTTTCGCTCTGCCACTAGCTGCTCAAGCTTATCCACCGCTGGGGCCATGTCGCGGAAGCCCTGACCAAAAGGCTGCATCGCCACATTGGCCCCGATTGCGTCCAGCTCGCGCTGCAAATCATGAATACGCCAGCGGTCGTAAGCCATAAGCTGCAAATTGTAAGTCTCGTTTGCCTCGGCTATTGCTTGCGCAATCAGCTCTGGAATAATCACAGGCCCGGCGATTGTTTGCAGATAGCCCTGATCTGCCCAAGTATCCCAAGGCACTTTTTCTGTCTTCGCTCGATCGCGCAGCCCGTCCTCTGGAAGCCAGAAGTGCGGCTGCACATGGTAAACGCCATCCTTTGGAAAAACCAAAACCAGCGCCGTTAAATCTCGGCTCGCTGAAAGATCGAGGCCAGCGTAACAGGTGTCACCAGCCTCGACCTCAACAGGAGCATTATTAGCCGCCCACTCTGCGCGTGACAAAAATGGCGACTGCGCTTCAATCCGCTGATTGAGGTAAAGCCAGCGAAATGAATTTGCCTTTGCTGGCAAGCGATCAGCCTGCGCAGCAAAATCTTCTATATCTTGCAGCGATCGAAACTCACCGACCGCCGGGTTTGCTTTGCGCCAAGCCTTGCGATCCAGAATATCGCAGTCCTTTGGCGCGGTGTATAAGTGCGAAACAATCCGCTTGTCTTTGGCGTTGGCTGCGTCATCCAGCCAGATAGAAAACAAATCGCCGTCTGTTGCCGCCTGCGTACTGATCGCAATCAGCAACGGCTTTTCATGCGCGCCCTGCGCCGTTTCGATCGCCTCTATGAAGCTATCTTGCGGGCCTCTGACTTGGCCGACCTCATCCAAAATCGCCAAAATTGGCGACAAGCCGTGAGCCGTGCCAGCCTCTGCGCTGATCGCCTTATACTCGACGTTCATCATTAAGCCGATTAGCATCTTTTGCGATGGCACGATCCGAATGATCTTCGCCAAATCGGGCGAGAGCCTGACCATTTTTTCGGCCAGTTTAAAGACCAATGCGGCCTGCTCTCGCGATCGTGCGCCAGATATAATCTGGCTATTCTGCTTTGCCTCTGGCCCGACCAGGTGTGCCAAGACGATTGCGGCAATTAAAGCCGACTTGCCATTTTTACGACCCACCGAAAGATAGGCGCGCGATGTGCCTGACTTGTTGTCAAAGACATCTAAAATAAACTTGCGCTGAAACTTTAGCAGCTTCATTGGCTGACCAACTTTTGCGCCCTCTGGTATTATGCAAAAGCTTTCGATAAAGGCGCAAATCTTTTTGCCGCGCGTCATGACGGTAAACTATTAAACAAACGCCTTAAAAGATAACTTCGCACTAAGCTGATCAGCGTAAATATTAAACCGATCGCAAAGCCATCCAATAAAGAGACTGCGTAACCAAAAAGTGGCAGCACAACCAAGTTGGCTGCAACTGCTACAAGATAGCCGACCAAAATGTTGCAGAACGCCTCAAGCGCACTCATTAAGCGGCTTTGCATCGATCCAAAGTCAGCTCGTCATATTTTTGGCCTGTGGACTCTAATGTCGCCTGCTTGCCGGTGTAGTCTTGCCAGCGCTGTATAATCACATCGCAATATTTTGGATCAAGCTCCATCATATAACAGTTGCGTCCAGTTTGCTCTGCACCAATCATTGTCGAGCCAGAACCACCAAATAAATCTAAGACGTTTATCAATTTTATATGGTTGCCAAAGGCACGCACTGAAAGCTCAACGGGCTTTTGCGTAGGATGCACATATCCATGATCTTTTTTAACAGACCAAAGATCGCTTTCGTTCTTTATTGTTTCGTCAATTTTACCGTTAAACAGACAAAATTCATGTTGATGCCTATATCCGTTGCCCATTCCAAAGACATTTTTCGCCCAAACTATGCACGTCTTATAGTCTAACTTGCCTTGCAAAATTCCGTAAAAGTTCCAATTACACCAAATGTAATAAACCGCAGGGTTTACAGCTTTTATGGTGGCTATCGTACCCTCAATAAAATCTGAAAAATCTTGCTCAGACAAATTGTCATTTTTAATTACGTCATGCTTTCCGCTGCGACCGTTAAAAGAAACATTATATGGTGGATCGGTAAAAACCATATCAGCCTTCAGGCCATCCATTAGCTTTTCCACCGCATCAATGCTTGTACTGTCGCCGCACATAAGCCTGTGGCTGCCAAGCACCCAAACATCACCCTCAACCGTTACTGGCTGCTCTGGCGTGTTTGGCACTGCGTCTTCGTCAGTTAAGCCCTCAGAGGCATCTTGCTTTAAAAGGCTTACAAGCTCATCTTCGCTAAAGCCCATCAGCTCGCCAAAGTCACCAGCCAAATCCTCTAGCTCAACTCGCAGCGCCGCCTCATCCCAATCAGCATTAAGCGCAAGTTTATTGTCGGCAATAACAAGCGCTCGGCGCTTTCTATCATCGAGGCCCGTAACGACTATCGCAGGCACAGTTTCCAAATTAATTTTGCGCGCGGCTAAAACTCTACCGTGACCCGCAATCAAATTATTGTCAGCATCTACCAGCACCGGGTTTGTAAAACCAAACTCGCGAATGGATGACGCAATTTGTGCAACTTGCTCGTCGCTATGTGACCGGCTGTTCAAAACATATGGGATCAGGTCAGAAACGCTGACAATTTTATGATCAAAGAAATCCATCTTCAGTTCACCGGCATGGCGATCAAGCCTTGGCTTTTAAAAGTTTCCATCAAGTTCCTTGATTGGCTCTCCGCTTGTGCCGCGCCGTTTATAGTTCTCGGATCGGATGCAAGCTGATTAAGTGACATTGATCTAATTACTGCGAGCTGACGGCGCTCAAGCGTATCGACAACTGACAACAAAGGGTTGGCGACAAGCGTGCCGCGTTTGTTTTGTATTAACACTCCTGAGCGATCGAGCGTTTCTTGGTGCTGCCTTATATCCGCTTCCATGCGAACAACTTTGGCAAGCAACAGCAAATCTAAATCACGCCAATCCTCGCGTGCGCGCGCGCGGGTGAACTGGCCCCAAATTGTGTGTTCAAGGTCTGATCTAAGCTCAATCCCTTCTGGAAGGGGCACAGCATCAATCGCACCTTTGAATCCTTGAACAGCAGCAGTTGCGCTGTTTCTATCTGCTCTTTTCTTTTGACTCATAAAAATCCGCTGGCGTTTTCCGTAAACGCAAAAAA
>Ga0181410_1000526_pt1 | contig 17067 bp, 25 predicted proteins | sample 33SPOviralmetaG_FD_130112 | JGI IMG/M metagenome (GOLD analysis project Ga0181410, IMG submission 130112) | Marine viral communities from the oligotrophic San Pedro Time Series (SPOT) site, San Pedro Channel, CA, USA - 33 SPOT_SRF_2012-06-20 | ecosystem: Environmental > Aquatic > Marine > Strait...
CATTTACAGATTCTTTTTTCTTCTTCTTTGGATCGTATCCGTTTGCAAATGCCGCTTTACGTTGTGCATCACTTTTGAATCCTTCTTCCATATCGTCCATGTCCTGGTGTCTTCGGTAGTCTGCTACAAAGTCTTTAATTTGGTCTCCACTCATATAACGCACTAGTTCGTCAAATACAGAATGGTCTGGACAATCTAATTCGTCACATAATTGATAGATAGGTTCTGCAAACTCACCTACTGCTTCTGTTAATTCTTTTGCTTTCATTTTTGTCTCCTTAGATTCGACCTTTGCTCCTGTTTTAGGGTCTATTTTTATTTTTTTGTTATCTCTAGTTGCTAATGTAATAGGTTTAGTTGGATCTTTGTCGTCCATACCAACAACTCTTAAAGAATCATTCTTTTTAATATTAACATTTCTTGTAACTTGTCCTGTTTTAGGATCTTGTGTTGGTGCCATGTTTTGTGCTAATGAATCTTGATCTACTTGATCTAATTCATAACCTAAATCGTCCATGTCTGTATCTGCTAAACTTCCAGGTCCTGCTACACGTTGAGTACCTTGTATTGCACCCATTGCATCATTGTTTTGTCCAGCACCCATACCTCGTTGTACATTGCCTTTAATTTGACTTGCAATATTACTTAACGCACCGCCTACTTTTTTAACTGCACCTGTAGCGGCCGCTGTCTTGCCTGAAATTTTATTCTTTACTGCATTTTTTGCTTGTTGGTAATCATCATAACCTTTAGCAGTTTGTGTTCCAACATATGAACCTGCTTGTCCAACTTTGTTAGCAGTGTTAGCGGCGCCTCTATATGCACCAGTAGTTTTAATAGCATCGCCTGCCATACCAGCACCTTTACCCATCTTACCAATTGTGGGTTTCATTTTATTTGCAGTGCCTTGTCCTAATGCTCTAACAGTACTAATTAATTCATCTAATCTTTCGTAGTTTGATTCTTTTAATGCTTCTGTAATAGTAAACATTTCTTTAAGAGGTAACGATCTTAATTGATCAACATCTTGATCTGTTAATTCGTAATGTTCTCTTAACCTTTCAAAGGTATTTGTTAATTTAAGATCCATTATCTTCTCCTTAAAGACTTATTCATTTTTTGTACACGTTTACTATACGGGTTCATTTTCATAGTTCTTCTACGTTTGAACGCCATACGTTTACCATACTTTGCTTTAACCTTTTTGAATGCAAATCTTTTTTTCAAATCAATCGGTTTTGAGCATTGTCCTGGCTTTGATACAACTCTGTTCTTACGTGGTCCAGCCATGCATCTAAATTTTTGTACAATCTTATTGCCTGATCTGGCCCAAACTCTACGGCTAGATTCAAGAAAATTTGTTGCAGTTACTGGCTCATATAAGTCATCAATTTTCATATATGTATTTATCAATACAGTTTAAAAAAAGACTAATAGAATCAAATGGAATAAGTGTTAAAGATTTAATTAACTATTGAAAATGAATGTAATAACAGAACCAATAATTACAGTGATAAATGTGCCCATTGCCCATATAATCATTTTTTCTAATTTTGTAATATTTCTGTTATTTTCTTGAACGTTTAATAGGATTTCGTTTTTTTGACCATCTATTTTTTGGTCTAGTGATGAGTGGACATTGTCTATTTTGGAATTGAGTTGCACCCATCGCTCTGCTTCAATAGCAATGTGTGCCTCGAGATTTTCTTTCTCGATATCGTAAGTTGGAATAATATCTCTCATTGTCTTTGGATCGCTCATAACAAAAGTATTTATATAACTAGGGTCTGTTTAATATATGTATTTTTAATGATTTTGTCTGTAGTGTTCAACATATCAATTTTTTTACCAATCACTGGTGTATTACTAATTGCTCTATACGCCAGGTCAACATTTATAACTTTATCGCCTTCAACTTTAAATTTAAAAGTCCAAACTTTTTTCCTACCAGTAAACTTACTACCAAACTGATGTTTCTTTAAGTCCTCAACTTTACTAGTTGGGTCTGAGTCGTACATGGGTTGAACACTTAAACTAATACCATTTATTAGAGTGTTAAAATTCTTTGTTGTAACATCAGTACGTTTTTGAGTGTTTGTGATATTAACTAATGTGTAAAGCGTAAACTCATGTACCTTCATACAAATATTTAGTCAAAAAGAAAGGGGGCGAACCCCCTTTCTAATTATTCTGTATATACTAAGATTAGTATGCGAAATCTGCTACAGTTACATCTGGGTCACCTGAAGCCGCTCTTACTGCCGCTTGTAGTTGTGCCGCTGTTGCACCGTTGTTTTCGATTGCAAATCTCCAGCCGCCAGCCGCCGCTTCACCAATAATTACTACTGTTGAAATTGACTGTAAGCCTTGTACTGCATCTTTTAAGTATGCCGCTTGTGAAGCATCTGTTGATGCGTCTCCAAGTGTGAAATGTGATAATGAGCCAGCGATGAATTGAGCATCTGCCGCTACTGCACCTGTTGTTGCTACCATGGGATAATCCTCCTGTATAAAATTTATCCGTAATTAGCACGAATGCTAATTGTTTATAAAGTTATTTATCAAATTTAGGTGATTTTTATTACTTTAAGAAGCGTCCTGCCGCAAAACCAGCGGCCGCACCTAATGCTGGATAAAGCATGAATCTTTTTGCCGCACTATGGCGTTTTCTGTTGCTAATATCCGAACTACTAGGCTGTTTCTTTTCCATATCTACTGAACCAGTGTCTATGTAACTTCTTTCTTTTGCAAAATTAGCAAGAATAGGTCTTAATTCTGACATAGGAAATCTTGCTCTTAATGCTTGTAATAGTCTAGTAACAACACTAATACGTTGTTGACTACTTAAATTATTCCAATCAGCACCCATACGTCTTACTGCTTTGTACTGAGGATTATCAATTTTAAGTTGTCTTTCAAGTTTAAACAAATATGTATTATCAAAGTTAAAGTTTAATTCTGTTTTTAAGATACCATTCATAAATCTTTTAAACATCATAATATCAAATCTAAAGTTCTTAAACAACGCATCTGATTCAACTTCGTCGCCAACTAATTTTCTTAATGTAGAACCATCTCTAACTACACTAGCCGCCATATATAAATCTGTACCACTACTTCTAAAACTTGAAAAATTACCATTTGATAAAGTTTTTCTAGCATATGTAGAAGCGGCACTAGCATAACGAAAATCGTTTTTAAACACAACTAAAATAATACTATACAAGAAAATAATGTCTGCCGCATCACGAGCATTGTAACGTGAAATTGCACTCTTACTTCTCATAAGTTTACTTTCAGAAAGTTCATTAATAAAATTAAATTTGCTTTCTTTTTCAATAGGCATTTCATGACCACCTTGCATAGCGGCATATTGTTCTAATGTATATTTTTCATCTTTGCTCATACTATTATTTACCTAGTTAAACTTGTCTGCTTTTGGCTTCGAAAAGTTCTTTGCACTAAAATCTAGTCTATCAACAATCTTAACTGCATCGCCCATTCTATCAACTGCTACAAATCCTTCTGCAGGTGATACTTCATAACCACTTTCTGTTTCTACAAAACTTTCAATGTTATCAAGTGCGTCTAATTTTCTTTTGATATTATTTTTAATTTCTGTTATAATTACATAAATTTTATATATCTTTTCTAACTCATTTTTGTTAGCAGTAAGGTATTCTGTAAGATTGGAAATTCTATCTAATCTAGTTTTAACACTTTTACTCTCTGGATCCTGATTCTTTAATTTAGATATTTCAACATCAACTCGTTTCTTATACCCATCAAGTAAATCAGCATACATTTTCTGGGGGTCTTGTTCAATACGTGGAGTTGGTTCTTTAATGTATTTGTTAATTTGAATTTTTATACTGTCAATTACATTAGGTTTACCTATGTCAGGTAGATTAGATAGTACTCCAAAATCAACACTGTCAACACTTTGTTCAACTGTATTAATTAACTCATTAATTTTTTTAGATTCTGTTTTTGTAAAGTTTGCTATTCCTGAATAGTCTTTAATAATTGCATCATCAAACCAAACGTTAGATGTTTTTGTTAATTCACTGCTATCAAAACCAAAAGTAGCATTCATATTTTCAATACTATCACCTTCATAACTTGTATGCCATACTACACCAACTTCTGCATTTTGCATCTGTCTAGCAATATCACTACCTTCTGGTACTGCATACGTTAAGGTATTTGGTTTAAAAGTAATATACTTCTGACCAGATATGTTTTTGGCTTCAAGATCTCCTTTAGCCCAAAGCATATCACCTTGCAACACACCTTTAATATTCAATTCTTTTAAATACTTTAGTGCAAACTTTAATTTTCTGTTTAAGCCATCTGCCTCATGATTATTATCTATATCTTCAAATGATTTGTTAAGTTTTGCATCTACATTAAATACGCCTTTTGTGCCTACAAAGAATTTGCCATCTGAGGGATCAACACCAGCAAATATAGCAGGTGCACCGTCCCATTTAGTTGTAATTTTTACATCGCCGTTTGAATTACCTGCAAGTAATCCTAAAAGTCCTCTAAGCATTTGTACAGACTTTGATATACCTGCTTGGCCTAAATTTAAAATTTCATCTTCAACGTGTTCTAAATGTGTATTTTTGCTTGACTCAGCAAGTTCAGATCCATGAAAAGGATTCTGTTTTCTACGAGGTTTTCGTGGACCACGATGTCTGTTTTTATTAACATCGTTTAATATTATTTCATTTATTTTCATCTAATGTTCTCTGTACTGCTTTAGTAAATTTCTCAGGGTTTCTAGATCTAATAGCATTGAAAAGTTTACGTTCGAGTATCTTTTCTTGTTCTTCAGAGAAGTTTTCATTAACAAATTCAAATAAGTTAATGGCTGATGATATAAGATGATTGGCTCTGCTTTCAACCAACAATGATTTATTCTTTGTTTTTGAAATGGAGTCAATTTCAGTTAAAATACTTTTAATTTTCATAATAGTAACCCTGGTTTGTTAATATATTTATCATTAAGAGTCTATTTTATTAACTCAACTTTTTGATTAGTTTCTGTAAACTAGCACCTTTAGCAATAAAATCGTGGTCTTCAGGGTCACTTTGTAAAGGTTTACTTACGTTTGATGTTTTATTTAAATTACTTAAACTATCATAAATTTGATCAGATCTGCTTTCATGTTGTTCTAATTCTTCTTCAGTAAAGTCAGTAATTCTTAATGTAGATTGATCAAATTTCAAGTTTATTCTAGTGCCAACACCACTACTGCTTCTTGTTTTCATGAACTGTAACTGATACTGTCCACGTTCACGCATTGGACCACTAGTGTAAATACCCATAACATTATCAGCAGTATTGATCTTACTAATACCACCACTAATATGGCTATGATCAAACTCTACCTCTTCAACACTTGCTCTGTTTAACTGCGAAGCAGTAACAAACAATACGTTTAAGTCCTTTGCCAAAGAACGCATTTCTTCAGATACATATTTGTCTTTTACAAACAAATCACTTGGACTAACACGTCTATCATTTGGCATCATCAAATCCATATAGTCAATTACTAATGCATCTGCTTTAATACCTGTTTGTATTTCATACTCTTTTAAAAATGCTTTCAAACTATTTGCATTACTACCAGAACCCATATATGTTATTTGCAAGTTACCTGCTTTTTTACCTGCCATTTTAACTTTTAAATTAACATCTTCTAAGTTTTTAAATATGTCTTTACTTGGCGTACCTGTAAGCATAGTATCTAATCGCATACCAACAAGTTCTTCGCTCAATTCAAATGTTACATATACAACATTTAATCCTGCTAATGCCCAATTTAAACTAAGATTTTGTAAGAATAAACTTTTACCACTACCACTACCACCTGCAAATATATTCAGTTCACCTTTGTTAAATCCACCAAATAATTTATCATCAAGTGTTTTCCAGCCTGTACTATTCTGCCCATTACTATCTTTAAGTAGCATAAGCCTTGCTTCTGGATCTTCAAAATAATCTACACCTAAGTTTTTAGGCAATCCTACTTCACTTGCTTCTTTAACACGTTTCTCAACTAAATCATAGTTGCCTTTTTCAATATCTTCTGCACTAGTTAAAATTGCTTTTTCAAGACTCTTGTATTTAGAAAACTCTTGAAACTCATCTAAAAACCATTCACTGTGTCTTGCAACATCTACATTTTCTAAGTCTACATTAACACCATGTGTTGCTTTAATCTGTTCAACTGTTGGAAGTACTTTATACTTGTCACTGTATTCTATAATCATATCAACAATGTCTCTGTTCTTTCCAGAAAAGAATTCACTATTAATAATATTTTGACAGCGAACATAAAGTTCACCATCTTTAATCATAAATCCAATAAACAAATCTTCTAATTCTTTAGTATAATTTTTCATAGTTTTTCAAAGTACCTATTTTTTAATATCTCAATTTTAACTCTACTACTTATTCTATTTTCAACTAGTTTTTTTACAACATAATGTTTGCCTAATGCTAATACTGCATCATTAAGATCTTTATGCTCCCACTCTGGAAAACTTACTGACCAACCATTTCTAGTTGCGTGTTCTACTAGTCTTTTACCTGCTACATCTCTATCAGGTACAATAATTTTTTCAGTTCTAAATGTATTCAAATATTGTGCCTGTTGTTTATTACAGTATACACCACATAATGCTAAACAATCAATAGCCATAGCATCAAATGGACCTTCTGTAATTAATGTGAACTTTCTTTCTTTATTATATACACTATTAAGATTATATAAAAAGTTAGGTTGCTTATCTGTATAATATTTAGGAACACTATCAGGCAAATTTTTGTCTATGTGTCTTGCTGTCCAGCCAACAATTTTATCTTTCCAACGATATGGAATAATTACTCTGCGATTTAAGTTTGCTCTATTACTATCACTAACATAAAAATCACTAGTATCTGTAAAACCTCTATTATGCAGATAAGCAAGGTGCTCAGGATATTGATCACTTATAAGTGAAGAAGATTCTGGAAGTGTTCTTTTATCAAATTCTAATTTTGTAAAAGTTTGCTTTTCCTCTAGTATAGTTGAAATTTCTTTTTGTTTAAGACTCAAGACTTTAAACTTGTTAATTTCAGTACTATCAACATTTAGAGCTTGTAACAAATCAACCATTTTAACAGTCAACACTTTTCCTTGTTTATAACTTGCTTTGTATCCACAGTTAAAACAATGGTAACTAATAGTTGTGTCGCTGGTTTTAAAACCACCTCGCTTTCTAGTATCTGGTCGCGACTGCCCTCGCTTTATACACATAGGACAATTAGTAGTTGACCACCCACTCGGAGTTTGTCTACCACCTATTTTACCATTTATAGCCAGACTGATATCGTTGATTAGCATAGTATTACTATAACTTATTGTGTGTGTTTTGTCAACTAGTTTCTAACAAGTATTTTTGTAAGTGTGCCGGCTGTAGTAGTGTAGTAAAAACGTAATTTTCTAACATTAGCCTTAATATTAAAAGGCTCAATACCTGTAGAAGCAGTATAATTTACAAAATTATTTGGTCCTCTAATTGGTATTGGAAAGAAATCTGAACCTACTGGATTGTCTTGTAGCGAGCCTTCTACATAAACTGTTCCTGTAAATCCATCTGTGTACACTGCAATAGTATGTAAACCGGTAGTGTAGTTTTTATCAGCGGCCGCATCTACAACATTAGAAATAAATCTTTGCGGTGTTTGTGAATCACCTGTAAATGTATCTGCAACACCAGTAACTAATGGTTCTGGCATAATACCGTCTAATAGTTCAACAACAAATCCTGCTGTTTGCCCAATATCACCAAATAACAAACTTTCATCTGATGTATTATCGTCAGTCATTTTTACTGACATTTTGTACAAACCTGCATCTAAATTAGCAGTATCTGCATATGTTAATAGTACTTCAGCAAGTCCGTCTGTTGAATTTGTAACAGTTACAGGCTTTCTGAATACTAGTGAAGTATCAATAGGATTGATAAAAAATGCTTCTAATGTTTTATTAGTAGCAGTAAACGGTCTACGTTTATTGTCAAACATTTTTATTTCAATATTATTGTCTATACCTCTATGTATTTTAATTGTTTTATCATTCATTGGCTCACCTAATCGAGATGCATCTTCTCGTATCATTAATTGTACTTTATCGTTAAAACTGTATGCTTTAGTGTAACTCATAATTATATTTATCATAAACTACCTAATGCATTTTTTTGGCGAGAATGATCGGTAAATACAATTAATGGAAGAACAAGATATTAAAGATTTTCAAGAAAAATTTCCCTTTTTAACAGGAATAAATTACGGTGGTAAGGAACACGTTGGTATAGTACAAAACTATAACAATCAACTAACTACAATATACGATTTTAATAAGTTAAAAACAGAAGAACACAAACAAAGATTTCTTGAGATAGGCGACACATGGTGGTGGGAATCAAATAGGATTGTACCTATTAATATATTTCTGCCTAATGAAATAGAACACTTTAAGTACTCTTTGTGTCATATGATAACCAAAGATGTTGACGTAATCTTTGGACCGGTTATTAGTCTTAATAATATTGCTAAAAAACGTATCAAACGTAGAAGTATACAATTAGTAAGAAAAATAGATTAACGTATTATTTCAACTTCATCTTCAGTCATAATAACAACTCTAGCACCGCATGATAGTATAGGCTTTTCATTACCGCCATACATTACTGTACTAGGTCCGTTTAATTTAACTTCATGACAGTATGTATTTTTCTTACCTTGCTTAACTGTTATAACAGGTTCATCTGTACCATGCTTTTTATTGGCTCTTATTTTATGCTGATTCACGTGAATGTATGTTTTAGTCATTTTGTAATCCTTCGCATATTAAATTCATTTGTATTACTACGGCATGAGCATATGCTATTGCATGAGCCTTCTTAAAGTAATAAGCACCATCACTTGGTTTTATCCAAACCTCTTTCATTATCACTGGCCATGTCTTTCCTATCAGATGTCTCTTTGCTGGTCGTATCATTGCTAGTACTGCCGCTAGTTGCTCTATATTCTTCGGTTGTGTCTGTTTTAGCACTGAACTGTGTTCTCCTACGTGAAACAAGTTGTTGCTGAAGTCTGGCTCTGTAAGTAGATCCCATAATGGCTCCTGTTTAAGTAATTTATTAAGATGATCCTCGGATTGGATATCTTTATACAACGAAACATTAAGAATATCTAATTTAAAATATCCTCTATCTTCTGCTTCTTTGTAATTCACTGAACTAGTATTTGTAATTGGATTTACTGGAATATCTGTAAAGTAAACACCTGTATTGTGTTTTTTCAACCCATCTAATGATGCATTACAACTGTCAAAATGTTTTAACACTTTGCGTCTATCAGCAACATCAATATCAATATCAGGTAGTTTTAATTTAACAGCCATTTTCCGTTGTTCCAGTTTCGTAATCATGCATTGGGTCTTCAACAACTTCCACTTCAGGATGTATTCGATCCATTACAACTAGATTATTTAATTGTTGTTTTTCAGGTGTATCAATATAAACTAAATCTATCATTGCTGTATTTGCTAATACTGTAGCACCAAATTCTTCACATAATGTTTGACTTGCAAGTAAACTTCCACCAGTAGCAACTAAATCATCTGCAATAATAACACGACTAGTATGCCCTAGTATACCTTCTTGTAACTCAATAGTATTAGTTCCATATTCAAGTTCATAACTTTGTTTTTTAGTATTACCTGGATATTTAGAATTTTCTTTTCTAATCATTACAAACGGTAACATCATTTCTTGTGCTAACGCACTACCAAGTACAAAGCCTCTGCTTTCAACTCCAACAATATGTGTTGGATATTTAATATGTCTATCTCTTTCTAATCTTCTAGCAAGGCTTTCCACCATTACATGAAATGCAGGACTTGCAAATACACTATTTAAATCATAAAAGTTTATACCAGGCTTTGGATAGTCTGGAATAGTTCTACATAAATCAACTACACTATACATTGACTTTCTCCTTATAAAGATCAATAATATTTTTTTGCATAAGACCTGTCATAAAGTTTTCAATAGCATCTTCCACATAGTACATTGAATGATCGCTATAATCAACTAGTCCTAGCATTTTATTATCTTCATAAAACTCAACATAGACTTTATCGCCTACTCTTTTAATTTTTGTATCTCTATTTTCTAACATCATAAACCAGCCTCCTTTAGTATTTCAGTTAGTACTTTTACATCATCTGGATTTTTATCAAATCGCTCTGTCCAAAATCTTGGAGAAATCATATCAAGTACAATTTTTAAATGATCGCCTTCAAACGTTCCTAATCTTTCTTTACCGCTATCACAAGCAAAAATAATCCACGGACTTACTCTACCTGTTTGTATCCAATATGCTAATTCATTGTTGTTTGCAAGTTTAAAAAAGTCTGTCCAATGCTCATGTGTATTTCTTGACCATTTTTCCATAAACTTTATACTTCTTTCAAGTGCAACGTCATAACTTTCTTTTCTAACATATTGTTTAATCCATAAAACATATGCTTCATTTTTTGTCCAGTCATCTAATTTTACACCAAAGTCAATTAAAAAGTCAACAAAATCAACAAAATTTAACACCTGTAAATCATAACAAAACTTACCAAATTTTGTAAATGCAATATAATATTGACTTTTTGCAAACTCATCAAATGTTTTAGGTTGTTTAGATGCTGTCGCTTTATCGTAAAATCTTTGAAAAGCACGATACCCTAACTGTACCCACTTTTCACTTTGCATCATGTGTCTACGTTTTTGTTCGCACATATGTACACTGAGTGTTCGCTCAGAAGTGAAACTCCTTTCACAATACTTACATTCATGACTTTTTTCGTTTACCACGTTTACGTTTTCCAAAAAGTTCGTCAAGTTGCTCATCTGTATATCCTAATTCTCTAGCAAATTGTTTCAATTCATCATCTGTATTCAAACTTAATAACAAATCCAACTCATCATCTTTGATAGTTGGAAAAGCATCTGCTAGAAATTGTTCTTTGTTATTTAATTTTTTCTTGGCATTTGGTGTTCCTACCCATTCGCCTTTATAAGACATATTAGCACCAATACCACATAATGCAAATAGTTTCCAACGTAACTCTGGATGTTTAGATACACAACTCCAATCTACATTTACAAGTTCATTAAGCATTATAATATAATGCTCTTTGTATTTACTCGGACAACTCATCCAACGTTGTAGCATCCAGAACTCTTGTTCTATTTTCTTTTTGCCTTCATCGTTAGTTTTATCATACAAGTCAAATCTTTTTTTGTTTGCAGAAGGAATTATGTCTTTAAACAAATCCATTACAATAAATGTCCTACGTCAATTACATCTGGTATTTGATTTGTGTCTTTAACAAAATACGAACACGGACTATTAGGTTTATCTGTTAATGGCATTGACAAAATATGTCCATGTTTAAGTTTTGGAAAATACCATTTAATTTCTTGAAAAATATTTGTAATCTGTACTTCTTTATAATCTACCATATAGCCAGTAAGCGGATTAAACACTGGTGTTTGAAATCCTCTATCATTTAGATTTGTAAGTGGCATAATTTCTAACATACCTTGATCAGGATCACCTGCAAGTATATTCCAATCAATTGGCATTGTTACTTCGTTACCGCCTATATTCATAACTATTGCCGGAGCACTAAAACTTTCTAAAAATATTAGTGGAATAAAAAAGAAATCCATATGATTCGGATCTGTACAATCTAATACACAATATCTAATATCATCGATTACTTCTGGCAAGTCATTTAATGAGAATGGCTTGTTTTCGTTTGTTAAAATTTTCATTGATTCTCCCATTTAAGTTTCTCTATTGCAAATGGATATTGTGCTTCTTTGTAAAACTTTTTTCTTTGTGTTAAATGTCTTTTACTATATTTACAACTACTTGTAATATCCCATATTTCTACATGATCTTTGTCTTCTGCTTTTCTAATACCTCTTCCTATTGATTGGATAACCCTAACAAATGACTTGCCAGGTTCAACAAGGACCAAATTAAATATACGTGGAATATTAATGCCAACACTAGCAACACCGTATGTAGCCACGATAATCTTTCCTTGTGCGTCTTTAACTTCGTCGTAGTGTTCCTTTCGGGAATCAACATCTGTTTCTCCACTAATAAAAACTGCTTCAGGTATATTTTCTAATACTAATTGTCCTGTTTTTATCCTATCAACTAATATCAATGTATTACCACTTTCATTTATACCTTTGAACATTTTGCTCATAAACTTAACACGATCTTCATCTGTAACCAAATGTTTAAGTTCACTAGCATAGTTACCAAAATCATAATTGTCTTGTAACTGTACAATATTAACATTACAGTTACTTAACACTCCTTGTTCTTGAAGTTCATGTGCAGATAATGAATTTACAACTTGTCCTAAACTAGCCTTTAAACTAGTAAAATCCGCCTCGTCTTTAGGGATAGTACCTGTTAGTCCCCAACGTAGCGGAATATCTGCAAAAGGCCCTGTAAGCAACGTTTTAAGTACGTCTGCTTTAGCCTGATGAACTTCGTCTATTATAATACATATAACATTTTCTATGAAATCTGTCAACGGAAAAGGTGCTTCGTTTTTCTTTGACTTCTTATGTAGAATGTTTAAACTTTGCCAAGTACAAATAGTGTGCATTTTGCCAAGTTCTTTTCGATCACCATAATATACACCAACGTCAAGTCCTAAATTAACATAGTCTTCTTCTGTTTGTTTTACTAGACTTTTGTTAGGAACTACAACAATAGTTCTACCATACGGTTCACACTTTTTACTTAATACGGCTGTAACAAGTGTTTTGCCGGCACCTGTTGCTACTTCTTGTAAACACTGAGGATGTTCTAAAAACTTATTAACAATATCAATTTGATAGTCTCGTAATACCACAGGTTGTCCTGCTACAGGATGACCTACTGGCCAAGTTTTATCTGCAAATGTACTTTCATCAACAAGTTCAAAATCAAAATTTTCTTTATGTTCTCTACGATCATCAATATCAATTTCATAACCTTCTGCTTGTACTATTGGCAATACTTTATCTAATAAATTTAAATATGTTCTACCAGCAATGTCACAGAATCTTACACACCCGTCCCATCTACCTAATTTATAAGCAGGCATATGATATGCATAGGGTAGCATAAATTTTAATGAGTTAGAAATCTTACGTCTAGTTGCAGGATCTAGTCCTTCAAATTTAACGTTCACTTCATCTCTTATGATCAGAGTTGCTTGTTTCATATGTACAGTATAACGTAATTTGCATTAAAAGTCAAATTCAAACTGACGAGGATCTTTAGATTTATAATGCTCTGAATGCTCAAGAACATCATCAATATCTTCAGTTAAAGGATTTGCAATACCTGCAATCCTGTCAATGCTTTGCCTAATAATATTACAGCCAATAGTTACATCTGTAATAAATCTTTGATCATTAGATGAAACCGGATAGCCTTTTTCAGTACATTTTTCAAAAATATACATTTGACAATGTTCAACTATGCTATCAATAAACTTTTCATCTTCTGTTAAAAATTGTTCTTTTTTCTTTTCTGCGAAAGTTTCAAAACTTACAATGTTATCATCAGTCATATTACCCTCTTTTTTCTGAAATAATATCTGCTAGTCCATACTCGACTGCTTCGGTTGCTGACATAAAATTATCACGTTCCATGTCTTGCTTTAAAATTTCTGTAGACTTTCCTGTATGTTTTGCATACACATCTAACAATGTTTCTTTCCATCTCATAAGTTCTTCAACTTGGATCTGTACATCTGTTGCTTGACCACTAGCACCGCCTAAAGGCTGATGTATCATGTGTCTTGCATGAGGCAACATATAACGTTTACCTTTTGCACCTGCACAAGAAAGCAAACTGCCCATACTAGCGGCTTGGCCCATTACAATAGTAGATACGTCAGATTTAATATACTGCATTGTATCATAAATTGCCATACCAGAAGTTACTGCACCGCCGGGACTATTAATATAAAGATTAATGTCTGCTTCTGGATTTTCGCTTTCTAAAAATAAAAGTTGCGATACAATTAAATTTGAAATTGTATCATTTACAGGTCCGTTAAGCATAACGACTCTGTCTTTAAGTAAACGTGAATAGATGTCGTAACTTCTTTCACCTTTACTAGTTTGTTCAATAACTATTGGTACCATCATAATTTATTCTCCATCTTTAAAGGTTGTTTTTTGCCAGGTAAATGGAGTATAAATTGCACTATTTGCACCGTGCTCACTACACTCTACACTTTCGCACCAACAACGGTCTCCCGTTTGTTCGCGAACTAATTTATCTGCAAAACGCCAGGCGTGTTCTGCAAATTTTTCTGCACCTACACCATCTAATTGTGTAATTTGTGCAAGTCCTTTTGTTTCAAGTAATAATAAATCGTCTTTCATTGGATCATTAATATCAATTACTGTTTGATGATCAAATGTATCTTCAAGCCATTTCTTAAGTGGTTTAAGGCCACCAAAATCTACTGCCCAATTTCTATGATCTAAGTCACTAGCACCAAATGTAAATTTAAATGCTAAACTATATCCATGCAAAAATCTGCAATGCGAATGGTCTGCGTGTGGTTGACGGAACACTGCACTTAATCCAATGTTGTGTCCGTATGTTTTTGTACTGTAGTATGCCATATATTATTACCTCAATAATTTTTAAAAAAGTTAATTTCACTATCTTCAAGTCCGGCAACTCGAAGTTTAACTATATTATTAACTTGAAATTGCTTTGCGTCAAGTCCTTTCATTAGTCCTAAGAACTTATTTCTTAATAAACTAAATTCGTTAATAACTTTTTGTAAATCAACTACTTCTGATTCACCGTCAACATAAAATTGTGCATCTCTGCTACTGAGTTGACGATTATAATTTTCAATGTATTTCTTAAATGTTGCAGAACGTGTTTTTCTTAGTTCTATGTTTAAGTATTCTAGTATTCCTTCAATTTCCTGTAACTGGTTAAACCGCAGTTCAACAACACTAGGAAGTTTAGCACTGGCCTTTTCAATTGAACCTGCTAATGCTATATCTTTCCTAGCCTCTAATATCTCACCTTCATAGTATTCAATACAATCTGGAAGTTTAGATATGTTGCCTGAAACTGCGGTGTACCAATCACTCATCAAAAAACTCTTCGTTATACTCTTCGATTAGTTCTTCATCTTCTTGAAAATGTTGAGATAACCAAAAATCTAAATAATTATCATTACCCATAATTTCTTTTAAGTCATCAAGATTTTCATTAGAATCATAGATTTTGATAAAATGCTCTGCCGCATCCATTCTATCTTTCTTTTGTATATAATTGATAGCAGATTGCCACAACTCTAAAAACATTTCTGTAGACATTGTTTTCCTTTAGTTTTGAGCTTCTTGAACTTCTAACTCGACATCAACTTCATCATGCTCAAAGTCTTCTTGTTCTTCAGCCATTATTTTTTGTTTATTACCGAACTCTTGCATAACGACTGCATATTGATCGGGACCCCAATTCTTACGGAACTCAAGAATTTCTTCACCGCTATTTGTAATATATTTGTATCTATTACCTTGCTTTGTGATTAGTTTCTTACTTTCCATAAACTCAAATAGACCACTGTAAGGATTCATTCCTGTTTCATAAGGAATTTTAACTTGTACGCCTTCAAAAGGTTTAGCATATCTAGTTTTCATAACTTTCATTGCCGCTCTAATACCACGTACATCAGTTACTTTATTTCCTTGATCGTCTTCTTTAAGTTTTAGTTTTCGCATTGCAACAACAATACTACTTGCATAGATAAAGCCTTGTCCGCCTGATATCTTATCATCTGGATCAAACATATCTTGTGATGCATATGTGTGGTTAGTCGCAACAAGTCCTACTGGATATGGTGCAATTTGATTGACCATATTTCTTACTAATGCAGTTAGTGCTTTAGGTTTACGACCTAAGTCACCTTTTAAATCACCTGCTTCAAACTGTTTAACATCAGTAGGCGATAATAGCATACCAAGACTATCAATAACAAACAATACTTTCTGACATTCTTCATAAGGAAGTCCGTTATATTCTGCCTTGTATCCTTTCATAAAATCGCTCATAACTTTAGCAACATCATCAATCATACTTACGTTAATTCTAAGTAGTTTATCTTCATCTGTGCTAACACCAAGTGCATGGAGCCATGCTTCATCTAATGCATTTTCACTGTCCATAAGTACAACAAAAATACCTTCTTCTTGGGCGTGTTTAACTAGGTTACCACTGCAAACAAAACTCTTACCTGAGCCTGATTCACCTGCGAATACTGTTACTTTACCTAGAGGTACGCCTTTATTGAAATCACCACTAATTAAGTGATTAAGACAATAGTTACCTGTACTAATCCAATCTACTGGATCATGAAAGCCTACACTAATTCCATCAATACTTTTAGTAAGGCTGTTTCTTAACTTTGAAAAATCAAACGCTTTTACCATAAATTACTCCTTATATTTAGATAGAGTAGGGGGACTATGCCCCCTTACTCATTTAAGACTGGTCTTGAGTCTTCTTCTGTCTAATCATTGCCAGAATGTCTTCTGCTTTTGGTTTGCCACCATCTTCATTAGTAGTTGCACTTGGTGAAGGAGGTTGAGGTAGTGCATCTTCCTCTGCTTTAGGTGGTGTTGCAGGTGCCGCAGGAGCCACTGGTTGACTGACTGCAGGCTGACTAGCCGGTTGACTCTGAGGAGTTGCAGTCGTACCCGGTGCAGGAGCATCTATGCCATATGGCCTAAAGTACTCACCCCATTTAGATACATCATACAACTGTCCATCAACACTTGCTTCAAACATATCCTTAATTACTTCTAACTCAGTAGCACCTGGCTTCTTAGGTAAAAAGTCTTTAAGGTGGAACAGACCGTTCTTTTCAATTGCCTCTAACTCTACTTCGCTCAAAGTAC
>Ga0181410_1000527_pt1 | contig 16966 bp, 25 predicted proteins | sample 33SPOviralmetaG_FD_130112 | JGI IMG/M metagenome (GOLD analysis project Ga0181410, IMG submission 130112) | Marine viral communities from the oligotrophic San Pedro Time Series (SPOT) site, San Pedro Channel, CA, USA - 33 SPOT_SRF_2012-06-20 | ecosystem: Environmental > Aquatic > Marine > Strait...
CCAACTAAGTTTTTAAGTAATGCTTTCATATTATCCTCGTATTGTGTATATGTTTAAGGCATCTTTTTTGCCTTTCACTTTTATAGGTTCTAGTAAGTTTAACTTAATTCCACAACTTTTTTTAGTATTCTCGCCTATTAATATATCTTCCCCAACTTCTTTAGTTGCACTTTCTAACCTTGCTGCAGTGTTTACTGCGTCTCCTATAGCTGTATAATCAAACCGTGATTCACTACCCATGTTCCCTATAACAGCATAGCCTGTATTGACACCAACCCCTATAGCTACATCTATGTCCGCTTCTTTTATATTCTTTTGTATTTCTATTGCTGCAACTACAGCTTTGTTTTCATGGTTGTCTAAATCAAGAGGAGCATTAAATATAGCCATCATGGCGTCGCCAATATATTTATCAACCATGCCTCCATGTTTCTGTACTGCTTGTTGCTGTATAGTCAAAGCTTGGTTCATAATATAGGTTACTTCTTCTGGTTCTAGTGTTTCTGACAAAGCAGTGAAACCACGTACATCTGTGAATAAAAAAGTACAGTATCTTTTTTCACCACCTAATTTTAATAATTCAGGATTATCTTGTAACCTCTTAACTTGTGCTGGGTCAAGGTAGTGCTCAAATTGTTTTTTAATTTCTTGCCGAAGTTTAAATTGAGTACGGAAGTTTAAATAGAAACCTATACTTCCTGTGAGTATTTGAGAAATTAATGTCCAAGTTACGTCTATAAGCACCCCTTTACGTATCATATAAAGCCCAGAAAGGACTGTTAGGAGCGATATGGACGTACTTAGTAAAATACCTGAGGTTATACCCATATTAAGGACTATAAACCATATTAGAGACACAGTTATTAGTAATGTAGTTAGCTCTACAGCTAAAGAATAATCTGGTATTCGTGGACTATTTTCTATCAATATAGACTCAGCAAGTGCTGCTTGTATTTTATGTGGTTCTAATAAACCAACAGGTGTAGCAAGCTGAGGCATAATCCCTTTAGCTGTAAACCCTACAAAAACAAATTTATTTTCAACATTCATTTCAGCTAAATCTGTTTGAGGTGTGTTTACCCAACTAACCCACTTCCTACCATAAGAATCTACAGGAACAGAAGGTATGCCTTTTACACGTATTTCTTCTAAACCGTTTTGATTTGTTTTAATTACATATGTGTCTGCGCCAGCTAGTATTTTTAACACTTCTGTGCCATAAGATGGCACCCAACCTTCTGGCGTACGCATTAATAAAGGTAGCCTACGAACTAAATTATCTATGTCTGTTCTAGCTATAGCTAGTCCTTGACTTGCATTATGTTTTAATATATCTATATTTTCTACAACACCTTGAGAATCTATGCCACCTATGTCTTCCCCTAAAATAACAGTCCCTGTTGTCGGAGGATACGAATCAGTATTATTTTCATACATAGCCAAAACACTAGGAGCGAATTTTAATGCTTCTGTAAATTCAAAATCACCACCGAATCTATCTGGTTGAGGAAAAGCAACAACCCAGCCTACCCCTATCGCACCTTTTCTTAATAGATTGATTTGTATCTGAGCTAGGGTTTGACGTGATAATGGATAACCGCCTTCATTAGTTATGTCTTCTTCTGTAATATTTAAAATTGTAAAATACCCTGATGGTTTTTGATCAGTAACTAATGCATCAAAAGTTTTTAACTTTAATATTTCTAATGGTGTGAATTGTAAAACTAGAGGAATACTAAATAAAATTAATATAGTTGGGAGTAATAAACGTTTCATTAGTTACCTTGATTTATAGTTATCGTATTAGAAGAACCACCATTAACTTTAATTATGTTTTCTACACCGTTTTGTGTTAATAATAAAGTATACGAACTTGAACCGTCTAGATCTATTCTAAATGTATCCCCTACACTTCTTCTAAGACTAATAAGTTGTCCTGTAATAATCGTTGTAATTTGACTGACTTTATCTTGTCCTATTTGTGTTCCTGTTATTTTTATTCCTGTAGCGATTTGATTTAACTGATCTTCTTCCTCCCCTACAGCTAAAGCATCTATAATATTAAGTAAGTCTTCTAAAAAATTTACGTCAAGATAGTTTATATCTAATTCTGTAAACTCTAAATCAGCTTCATTGTCTAAAAAATCTTCTGCTAAAAAATCTACGTCTAAATCATTAAAATCTAAATAGTCTGCTGTTGTGCCTGTTTGAGTTTCTTCTTGCATGTTATCTTTTTCACTAGGAGGATTCACTATTAACATATTGTCTATAAACTCTAAACTAATGTCTAAAGTTACTGGTTTAGAGGGAGCTTGATTATATGTCATAGCTGTAGTCGCTTGATAAGGTTGATTAAGAATAACTTGACCCATAGCTGTAGCTACAACTATTTCTCCACTAGAATTGCCATACTCGTCTGGTAGTAAGATGACTAAAGAAGAACCAGTTTCTGGTGTAGTGGTGATTGTAAAATCTGTGCCTCTAACAAACACATCAGCACTTGGCGTACTGATTGATATATTCTTTTTATTATTAAATTTACCTGTTACAAATCTTGCAGTACCACTAGCAAATCTAAGCGCCATCTCAGATTTTTTAGGGTTAGGATCATAGATGTATGTATCTATAACTAATCTGCTGTGGTCCATAACACGAACAATTGTGTCATCAGCAAAAGTTATAGCAACTCGACCAGTTTCTGTTTTAACATTATCTAGTTGCTGTATAGGAAATGCTAGCTCAGCACCATACGGTTTGTCTCTAACTACCTGAGCGTTGCCTTTTAGCTCACTGATATTTCCTATATCAACAGCTTGTGCTTGTGCCTTGGTCGTTTTGAATGACGCAGACAGTAGAAGTGCTAGTACCAGAACTGAGTATTTTAAGCCAGTCATTATCTAAAGTTGATGATTGTGTAACATTAAATGTTCTATTAGCTCCGTCATGGTCTAGGTAAAAATAATTACCCGCATAACCAGTAGCTGTGTGTGTTAAAGCATTATCTGATCCATCTATATTGACATAATTTGTAGCAGCATCTACATTGATTGAAGATGTAATTGTATTACTAGAACCATTGATAATCCAATCAAGGTCCAAGGTACTTGCTAAAGCAGAAGTAGCTTGATTTAAAGTAAATGTATTACTGTTACCTGTCACGTCAACATTAACATTAGAGCTGTCTGCCCCATACGTGTTTGTTTTATCTGTATTCATATTAAAAGTATTACTGTTACCATCAAACTCAAAAAACCCTGTGTATGTGTCTGAAACAATATCCCCAAGAAATTTGTTTGTATCGCCGATTTGATTTATATCTAGCGTAAGTCCTGTTCCCACTAAATTTAAATCTGTCATAGAACCTGCTGCTGCAAGTGCTCCGCCAATAATATTACCAGAACCTAATTGTTCTAAATCTATATTAGAATTAGATGCTCCTGAACTTTGATCAATGAATATTTCATTGTCTGCTGCATATATAGGTACGCAGAATATTAGTATAAATAGATATTTTTTCATTGTTTTAACCTCCAATAATCTTTATCTAAACCTTCTTTAATTGTTTCTAACACTGCCGTTTCTATAGCTATTTGTAGAGCTACACTCATTGGCTCGTTTCTAACACTTCCTCCTTCTATCTCAATAAGTTCTGTTCCTTGGCTTATAAACCTAAACACATCGCTGTCTAACGATGCTGATAAAACAGTCTTAGTTACTAAGACTTCTGTTAAAACTCTGCCTGTGCTAACCGAAACTGTTCTTAAACTAATAGTGATTATATCTTCTCTGTACTGTTTAGAAAAGCCTATTCCTAAATTTCTTGCTCCTGCTCCACCAGAGCTTATGTTAGCTTGATAAGACAATACTCCGCCTGTCATAATCATATCTCCGAACTTCAAGGGCATAAGTTTTTGATCTTCGTCAAATGTTTCTCTTGTTGAACGTATTAGTTGTCTTTCTTTTGTAACAGATTCTAACGACACTCGTTCAACGACTTCAAAAAACCCTGAGTGTTTTAAAGCTCGTATAAGATATGCATGTGGAGCTTGTGTGATTGCTGTAGCAAAAGTTGCATATTTAGCGTTTGATCTACGTTGTCCTGTTTGGTCTTTAAAATCATTAGCATAAACAGAAATGACTGGTTTCCTAGAAGGTTTTTCTACATCAGCTAATTCTGTGTATAATTTTTCTATTGAAGCTGGTTGTGTGTACTTAACTGGCGGTAAATTATTTTCTAGGGGATCAATCATCAAAGCACAACTAGAAAGTAAAACCACCAATAGGCACAATAACTTCTGTTGTATTGCCGTCTTCATCAGTGATTGTAACTCTAACCTCCTCCTCCGTAATCTCATAATCTATTGTGTTTCCATCAAGTTCCATAGATCCACTTTTATTAGTATCTTCTCCAAATAATGCAGACTCTACTTGTCTAGCAATGTTTGCGTAAATTCTTGAAGTAAGGTTCCTCATAAATCTAGCTTCTACTGTATTGTTTTCTTCTCTTTCTATCTCGTCTTTAAGTGCTTGTATTTCATCTGCTATGGCTTGTTTACGGTTGGCTTCTTGATTTTCAATAGTTAGGTAGTGGCTAGATGTACCTACTCCATTAAAAGAAGGGCTTTTAAATTCGTGGACCATCTCATCACTTTGAACTTGTTGTACAATCACCACCAACAATACTAAAGTAATCCCTAAAATTGAAAAAATACTGTCATGTTTATTCATCAGTCTTTTCTCTGATCGTCTCTATCTGCTTTAGCTATTTTATTACTGTCTATGAGTTGAGGAACACCTAGGATAGTTTTTATTAATGTGTCTTGCCTAATAATTTCGTTGTCTAATGATCTAACTCTATCGATAAGTGCAACTAATATTCCGTGTTGTGAATCTAACTTTGTGCCTAGTCTTTGTTCCATTTGTTCTATTTGGTCTGCTACTTTATCGTCTAAGACATCAAGTTTTGTTTCCATACCATCAATAATTCTATTGATAAGTTTCCATATAAAAAACCCTAAACCTAATGCAGCAGCAATCGGAAACCCAACTTCGTTTATAAAGGTGACCGCTTGGTCCATTAAAGATACCTAGTCGCTAATAAACAAGTTATAACTACTGGATAAACACCCCACAACAAAGCTTCTAATCTTTTAAATTTACTTGAACCCTCATCAAGACGTTTTTCAATAAATTCAAACCTAAGAGCACATTCTCTTTCAAAAGCTGAAGAAGAGACATTTTTACTAGAAGTTTTCATTTTTTCTTCTTAGGTCTGCCTTTCTTCTTTTTTACTTCGACTGTTGTGTACGCTTCATTTACATCTGGAGTAGACTTATCGTCTGCAACAAACTTTCCTTGTTCTGTCCTGGCTCTGACTGTTTTTTCTTCTACGTTTCTAACTTTGTTCCAAAGATTTTTCAACCACTTCATCTTCTTCTCCTTCTTCTTTTAAAACTTTGTCTGCTACTTCTTTTGTTGATTCAATTAAAGCATTTTCATGAAACTGTAAAGATGGTAATAGATCATCTATTTCAAACTGATGATTACCAATTTTATTACGCAAACTAATTATGTGTTTCTGATGATGTAACTGTTGTGGTGTTAAATCAGATACTTTTATTTCTTTATCGTCTATAAAGACTACGGCTTCTTCGGACATTATTGCACCTCCTCTGGTGATGGTTGTTGCACATCCCAACAATTCAAGTTGGATGCGATGGTTCGTCTTTCGCCTTCGCCTTTGAAGGGAAAGACCATATGTTGTAACCAAGAAGGGAATACCAATAGTTTTCCTACTTCTGGGGTTACTGTGATTAATTGTGATGGTTTCAATCTTTGTGCATCTAGGGATGATGTTTGTCCATACGAAAACATAATACAGCCATCTGCGTGACCACTTTCGTTATACAAAGAATACGTTGGTGAGGTAGCGTTAGTTCTGCCTATTTGTTCTGGTACTTTAGTCCAAGCAGTAGTAGAAATACCCATAACAGTTTTAGTGCCGTGATCGTGTATAGGGTTATAGTCTCCATCATAACTGTGTACTGACCAAGTTTGATCTGTTTCTACTTGTTTTGGTCCACTTACTTTATTACCAGATTTACCATAATAGTTTATGTATTCAACACCTAGATTGCTAATAAACTGCGTATATTCAGCTAGTCTCTTATCAGTATGGTCTAGTAGTAATTGTTCACCTTTATCTATTTGCCCTACCAACGTAGATGCTAATGATTCGCGATCTTCTTTTTTTCTATATTCATCAATATAGTCGTTTACAGAATCAACCATACTTTCAGGCATGGTAGTTTCCATAATATAAACCGCTGGTAAAGGCAGAATTTTTACTTCTTGTCCTTGCATAAATTTATGGGGTATAAGCTTTTGCTTTTGTAACTGCTGCTTCGATTGCAGTTAGGCTCTTAGCACCATAATCAGCAAATTCTAAGCCGTGCTCTAAATAACCGCTTGTGCGTAAAACCTTTTCTTGTTTTTCGGTATTGGTTAAATCGTTTGCATACTCGTTACTATCATCTAATGTATTATCAATAACAGTTATCATACCGACCATTGCGTTATACATTTTGTTTTTTTCATCAGCTGTTCTAGCCATATTTTACTCCTATCCTTCTAAGGTTGTTATACGAGCCGTAAGTGACTCAATTAAAGCTTGTTGTTCTTGGATTGCCTTTACAAGCATTGGTATTAATGCTGCTTCTGCTACTTCTTGCGAACCATCTTCTCTGTCATCCCAAAGTTTAAAACCATCTTTAATACTGTTATCAGCATCAATAGCTGCTTTAACTTCTTGAGCTATAAATCCATGGTTGGTGTTAGAGTTTTTAAAAACTTCGGTTGAGCCAGCTTTATAGGCATTAAAGGTTTCAGGTAGTTCGCCAAGGGTCTTGTACTTAAAGGTGCGAGGCTGTAAAGCATTGATAAAACTTAGACCTGCTGTAGAATCCACAATGTCTTTCTTGTAGCGTTCGTCAGATACTGCTGCCCATGTTGCTGTGCCGTGTGCTGCTCTAATTTCACTAGTGCTATACCCTAAAGTTGTATAATCACTAGCACCAGAAACTTCAGCCCCTATGACATTACATCTGTCGTTGCCAACCGCACCCACGCGAGCGTTATACCCTATTATAGTATTTTCTTCGCCCGTAGTAATCGCATCACCTGCAAGACCACCCACGAATGTGTTTTTTACTCCTGTGTTTACTGAGCCTCCTGCGTTGAACCCAACAGCTGTGTTATAAGAATCTGTAGTTGTTGTAAAATTTTGAGTTTGTAAAGCTTGACTACCAATAGCAACATTTCTATCGCCTAGCGTATCAGTAGTTAAAGCATTGAACCCCAAAGCGGTATTGTTATTACCACTTGTCAGAGCATCACCTACCTTCCCACCGATGAGGGTGTTGCGGACTCCTGTGGTTACTGCATTACCAGAAGCATATCCTACCGCTGTATTATAGGTGTCTGTGGCTGTAGTGAAGTTTTGAGTTTCTAAGGTTCTATAACCGATAGCTGTTGACCTACTTCCTAAAGTGTCTGTACCTAAGGCACCTTGACCAACTATTGTATTGTAATCAGCGTCAGTTAATTTATCCCCAGCCTCGCCACCTATTAGGGTATTTTGAATGCCTGTTGTTACATCGTGACCAGCTTGATACCCAATCGCCACGTTATATGAGTCTGTAGTTGTTGTGAAGTTTTGGTCTACTAATGCTCCGATTCCAATAGCAACATTTCTGTCTCCTTTAGTATCTTCACTTAAAGTAGCGTAGCCGACAGCAACATTAGAATTACCGACTGTAAGTTGATCGCCAGAAAGTCCTCCTATTAAAGTGTTTAAACTACCTGTGGTTACGTTAGTACCAGCAAAATACCCAACAGCTGTGTTATAAGCATCTGTTGCAGTTGTAAAGTTTTGATCAAAAAGAGCATCTTTACCTATAGCTACAGACTTACTCCCTAATGTATCTGAGCTTAAGGCTGAAACTCCCACCGCAACATTGTCATCTGCATCTGTTAAAGCATCACCAGCGAGTGCTCCGATGATCGTATTACGAAGACCTGTGGTGACTTGATTACCAGCTTGGTAGCCTACTGCAACATTATAAACGTTTGTTCCCGTAGTCAAGTTTTGATTTTCAAGAGCTTGATCACCTAATGCAACTGATCTACTACCTAGCGTATCGGTTGTTAAAGCCCTATATCCTACAACTACATTCTGATCTGCATCAGTTAGTGCGTCACCTGAGTTACCGCCAATTAAAACATTTTGCTTTCCTGTAGTTATTTCTGCACCAGCTGCATAACCTACTGCTGTGTTAGCAACATCTACAGTAGATGCATTAGTTTGAAGACCCAAAGCAAGGTAACCAATAGCTACGCTTCTATCTCCCGCAACCTCAGTAGTTAAGGAATTATAACCGACTGCAACATTGCTATTGCCTATAGTAAGGGCATCACCAGCAAGTCCTCCAATTAAAGTGTTGATGCTGCCTGTGGTTACTGCTTTACCAGCATTATGACCAACTGCCGTGTTAAAGACATCGGTAGCTGTAGTAAAGTTTTGCGTTAATAATGCACTAACTCCAACTGCAACACTTTTTGCTCCTTTGGTGTCTCCACTTAATGCTGAATATCCAACAGCTACGTTACTGTTTGGTGTATTTAACGCATCACCAGCTAGACCACCAATAAGTGTATTGAAAGCACCTGTAGTTATTGAGACTCCAGCAGACGATCCTACAGCTGTGTTGTACATATCAGTAGCGGTAGCTGGATTTTGAGCTGTCAAGGCAAAAGTTCCTATAGCTGTAGAGTGACTACCAATTGTGTTAGCACCTAACGCACCTTGACCAACTCCAACATTTTGGTCTGCGTCTGTTATAGAATCCCCAGCTAAACCGCCTACAAGTACATTGTAAATTCCTGTGGTCATTGCAGTTCCAGCACCCGAACCTACTGCTACGTTATAGGCTTCTGCACCAGCGTTTTGAGTTTTTAACGCTCGATAACCAACCGCTACGTTATTACCATTTGCATCCTCAGTTTTAAGAGCCTCGTACCCAACCCCCACGTTATTATCGCCTGTCGTTAAGGCAGTACCAGCTTCGTCTCCTACAACCACGTTGTAATTACCGCCAGATGCAATACTGTTACCAGCATTTACACCAGCTCGGAAGTTACTTGTTCCTGACGTTGTAGATGAAAGATCACCTGTAACAGCTGCACCACCTGTAACGGCTAAATCACCGCCTACTGAGGCATCATCTGTAACTGTTAAATCGTCTTGTACTTTTAGGTCTACTACAGAAAGACTAGCAAAAGCATCTACTACCGCAGCTCCTGAACCAGCACCATCTAGGTAAACTGCTTAGTATCACCAGCTGGTATCGTTACGTTAGCTCCAGAACCTTGTGAAATTATTATGTTTTGAGAACCACTTGTACCATTTTCTATAAATTGCATCCTATTGATTGTGTTAGGTGCAATCGTAATCGTACAAGCTGAATCTAATGAGCCTGTATATTTAACATACATCGCCCTTACTGGGTCAGTAGCTCCATCTGCGACTGTAGATGTATGTGTATCTGCGTTAGTGGTTATTGCTTCTGTTCCAAAGCCTAAAGCTTCGCCAATCAGCTCTAAATTTGTATTCGTTACCGTTCCCCAAGTTCCTGACGCGTCCCCTGTCGCCATTTCATTGAGTCTTAGATCATTTACGTATGTACTAGCCATTTATTTCTTCCTCACGTTAGTTAGATTATATACTTTTTTAACACAATAGTTAAGCCACATCTTCCCAATTAGGATTTTGTGTATCTGACACGGATCCCCAACTTGGGGATTGGCTGTCGTTTACTCCTGTCCAACTTGGATCTTGGTTATCATCAACAATACCCCAAACAAGAACTTGTGGTGTATTCGTGTTTGCTACTAAACTGGTTAGCGTAACAGTTGCTTTAGAAACTATAGTCGGAGAACCTACAGAACTTGTTGTTTCTAGTCCTGTGACTTGAATTGTCATGCCTAAAGCTATAGAAATAGTGCCTAGTGCACTTGTGCTTGCAACACCTGTTGGTGTTACATTTGCTTTTCCTATATTTGTGACAGAACCAACAGAACCTGTAGCTGAAACACCAGAGACACTTACGTTAGCTTTCGCTACTGGAGTAACAGTACCTAATGCACTTGTTCCTACTAAACTAGAAAGTGTAACTACTGCATTATGGTGAACTGTGACAGATCCGAGGCTTGCTGTTGCACTTAATCCTGCTACAGGAACATTTGCCTCTCCGTCTACATCTACTGATACAGAACCAACTGTGCCAACTGCACCTTGTATAGAAGCTATCGCTTGTGCATTTACACCAGCAACAGGTGCTCCAGTGGTGCCTACTAAAGAAGTTGGGACTACATTAGCTTCTGCATCTACGGAGATTGTACCTAGTGCAGAAGTTGCAGATAATCCTGTAAGTGTAACAGGGTTTGGCTCACCCCAAGTATCAGAACCCCAAGTGCCTCGACCCCAACCAGTGATCGCTGCCATTTAAAACTAAGCTATTCTTATAATAGCTGTACTTGCTGCTGCTGCAGGGAAAACTATAGTAAAGTCACCAGCTGTTGAAGTTTTGTCTCCACCAAAGTCTATAGTAGCTACTGAAGGGTCGCCACTAGCTGTGTCGTTATAAATTAAACAACCTCTAGCAGTTACAGTAGCTGTACCAAAAGTTAAATCAGCAAAGTCTGTGAACCCTGTAGTGCCGCCAGAAGTAGGGTTAATATTAGTTAATGCTGATCCAGCAGCAGTATAGTTAGTACCACTTACTTCTTGGGAAGTTGAATACGCTGTAGTTGCGGCTCCCATCGTAGCAGAACTGGTATACAAAGCTAGTTTAAAACTATTGCCGCCAGAAGCTAAGAAATTATGTTTTGCTTCTAATAACTCTTTTTTAAAGCTTGTCGTTAATGTTGATGTAATTGCCATTACTTTATCTCCGTTAATATTTTAGCTAAATCTTCATGACCCTGTTGAATCAGTAGATTCTTTATAGTGCATCTTTCACTATTGATGCTCTGCTTAATATAATAAAGTATTGTGTTGTAAATAGCTACTCTGAATGCTTCTGCCTGTTGTTTAACATGAGGGGCTGCGTCTTCGGATATTCCACATATTCTTTCCGTAGCTCTTTCTGCCCAGTATTCTGGTGGATGTCCTCTGTTTTGTTGAGTTGCTACACTTATACTACCTATACTACTTACTGTTTCTATTTCTATCATATTAATATCTTTTAGCTTCTGGTGGAGTGTTTACGGTGGAGATAAGCTCAGCATCTTTTCTTCTTCTTTTTTCTAATTCTTGACTATATTCATTAAACCCCATCGTGTAGAACTCGTCTTTATCTTCATCAATTAAAACTAAGGTTGGATTATCTAGTCTGTGGTATCCGTAAACTTTTTCCTGTATAGGAACGTCCGTGTCTAATAATCCAGATCTTGGTGCCACACTAACAGTCATTCCATTTTCTATACACTTAGCTAACCAATACTCAACACAAGATCTGCCAGCTTCTGCAAAATGCAAATTACCTTTGTATGTAAAATCTATACCATATAGTTCTAGCCTAGCTACTTTATTATACAGAGCAAAAGCTATGGCAAAAGGTACGGTATTATTAAAATAAGAACATCTAGTTGCTTTAACTACTTCAGTTATAGGAAACTCTACTAATCCAGGACAACGTTCATCTAATTCACACGTGTATATTGGTCCAGGATGGTTGAGAACTAGATCTTTCATAATACCTGTTTGACTACCTGATGCATCAGAATCTAAAAACCTAGAAGCAGGATCTAGCATAAACACTCTATCACATTTCGTAATTTCACCCATGGCGTTTATGCCCCAAACTTCATCCCAAGTTTTGCTGTGTGTTTTAGCTAAATGAAAATCTAGTTGACTTTCTCCCATTGCGACTAGGGCGATGTTCGCCCCTTCGAGATGTTCTAGTCTCATGCCTGTGGTGATCTCCTTACTTGGTCATATCTATATTGATCTTGGGTGGATTTACCTTCCCCAAGATTTTTCATTAATGCTATTGCATCTTGAAATCTTTGTTCATAGATAGGGAGTGATTCATAGTTTTTTAAATAAACCATGGCTTCTGTTAAACTTCCATATAATAATGCATTAGGTGCATTAGTCGATAGCCAAGTTGTGCCAGAATCACCTGCCGAAGTAAGGGATGAGGGTCTATAAAAATAGTGTAGCTCAAATGTGTAATTGCTGTCAGGAGTTGGTGCTAATATAAAAGTATCATCATCAAACTCCGCATAATATTTTGGTAATCCTGTTGTAGAGGATGCGGGAGTAAAATCCCGTATAAAACTTGGGTGTTTTAATTGTAGATAGTTGTAATTAGAACTTCCGTCTATTACAGCTAAACTAAAAGAAGATAAAAAGTCGCTGGGTGCTCCTAAATATGCAGAACTAGCTGTTGCTGTTCCTGTTACGTTTTTTATAAAGTCGTCTAATTGGACTCCTTTTAAAATTCTTTCTTCTGCTGTTTTTATAAAATTTGGCAGATTAGTTACAAAAGAAGATTCTGTTGATTCAGAGTAATCCTGTATTGCTGTTTTTAAAGTAGATAAAGTCCAAGTCATCGTTTATCCTATTGTAATGGTTACTTCTCCAAGTTCGCCTACAGACTTAGCTATAAAAAAGCTAGAGCCAATCGTGTCATTATGGGCTATAAACATAGAAGGAGCAGTAACTCCTAAACTGTTTTTGGTGTTTCCTGTTTTCACTATGCCATACCCTGTAGTTGGGGCAGATTCTGTTCCTCTTGGCTGTACCAAAGCTTCAGGGTCAGTTGGAGTTATTACAGGTTTTAGTTGTGGGTGCTTAGGCTCATAACAATCGAAACAAACTTTTAGATTATTCCACTCAGTTTTTAGTTGAGTATATTTATACACAAACCCACACCTATCACACTGACCTTTAGAGTATTTACCAACAGCATATGCCATTATAGATAACTCCTGTGTGGAACTAAATGCAGAGAAGCTCTTCCACGGTCTTCATCTGCAGCTAATTGAAAGTCTTGTTCATATTGTTGTTTCAATAACCCAACTCTTTCTGGGTTCTTTTTTAAAGCTATGTAGTAAGCTAGTCCACTAGCCATACAAGGCATAAACCTTGAAGGTACTTCTGGATCTTGTGCTGATGCTGTTACATCATCTATTCTTTGTATAGTATTAGCTACTAATCTGTATGTAGCAGCAGAGTCTGGTGTTGGCCAGACTTTTACGACAGGTGTTGTTTGCCTGTCTAGAAAGTATTGTGTAGGTCTTCCAGTAGAAGCTTTATCAGGTATGTTTAGATACTCTGACCTACCTATCCTGGTTAGTTGTAAATCTGTTGTAGTAGATCCATCTATTTGTCGTATAACGGCAGAAACTATATCTATATCATAAGAATTTAAAGTATAGCTACTTGTTCCTGCTGTTAAATTTGTGGTCACTTGTTCTATGGTCCAAAGGTTTACACCTCTATTAGCCCAATCTGCAAACATGATGTTCAGAGACCGTCTAGCAGTCTCTGCATCATATCCTGTTCTAAGTTCTAAGCCAGCTAATTCATAAGCTTCTTCAATAGTGTCCGCTATAGTTAACTGAAAAGTCTTAGTCCCTGAGGTTGCCATTTTAGTATTCTTTTATTACTGTTAATACGATAACATAAGAATCTGCACTAGCGTGCCCAGTAGTAGTGAGTTTTATGTCGCCTGTTTTTCCACCAGAAGCAGCAGTATTCTGTAAGCCTCCCATGTATGAAAAATCAACATCGTCGCTATAATCTGAATTTAAATCCCAGCATATAGTGTTTGTACTAGCGTTCCATAATAACTTCACGCTCATACCAAAAGTTGAATAATTAACTCTTGCGACTTTACACCCTGTGCAAGCAGCACCATCCGTGCTTCTTACAGCAAGTGCACTTACATCTACTTTAGTAACAGCTGACTCACCAGTTCCATCCGATGTGTTAGTTAACTGTATAACAGCTTTTCTATCATCATCTACAATCGTTGTTGAAGTTACTGCGTCTGCCATAATTTACTCCTATTAAGCGTCAGCGAACATAGTTACTAGAGTTCCTGAACCTAAAACTATGCCTTCAACAGCATACTTGGCAGAAGCCATAGCCGTAACTTTTACAATACTACCTACAAGTCCACCTTTAGTTGATCCATTCATAGTGATTACATCATTAGATGCTGCTGAGATAAAGGTCTTACCTGTAGCATCGTCTACACCTGTATAAAGTCCACCTACAAATTTATCTGTTCCATCAGTCAATATATCCATATCTGTAGCAGCAGTTTCTACAACAAAGTAAAAGCTTGCTCCTAAGTTATTGAGTTGGTTTGGATCTGTTGGATCAGAAGGTGATGTTGTTACTATACTAGGTAGTGTAAACTTACCATCAGCATCATTGGTGGTTAGTATTTTACCTGCGTGTGCTGCTACTGTAAGTGAAGTATCAGCTGTTAAACTAACTACTGCTGTACTACCTGCTGAAATAAAACCAGCTAATGATTTAACTGGACCTGAAAATGTCGATTTTGCCATAATTTCCTCCTTTGGAAATAAGTCTTATCGTCTCGGCTTGTCTGCTAGGTCAGTCGATAAAACAAATTATTTATCCTAGTCGAATTTATTCTATAGTAATACTTATAAAAAAGAAAGGGATCCGAAGATCCCTTTCCTAAGCTACGCTTACTGATTAAGCACCTGGAGATCCGTAGATTCCACGCCAATCACTAAAGCCAAAAGAATATCTTTCTCTAGCTTTATACCTAACGTTACCAGTTTCGAAGTCACCTTCCATTCCAGTTGTCATTGCAGCTCTTTCGAAGTGCTTTAGACCATTAGGGGCATCAGTCTTGATAAAGAAAGCATCTGTATCAGTTAGATAATGGTTAACAACATAACCCTCTGGGAACATTCCCATGTTCTTCATAGCGTTGATGTCATTATCCGATGTAGCTACTCTTCCTGGAGAATTTAATATTCTGTCAGCCACAAATTGTAATTGTGGTGGAACGATTAGCTTTCTAGCTTGTACATTTACTTTGATACCTCTTTCATCTTTAAATGCAGAGATATCAATTAATGCATTCTCTAACGAAGTTTCGTTTAAGTCAGCAGCAGTGCTTGGTTCATTAGACTGATCGCCAGCTGTTAAAGTTGGGTGGTCAGTTGTCATGAGAGGTTTTCCGTCTCCTCCTGGGAAGGAAGTTGAGAAACCATTGTTAAGCACGTTTGCAGCTTTTACTTGCTTCGTGTTTGCCATTGATCTAGCTAAAGCTCTTGTGTATCTAGAAGATAGTGTATCGTAGAGGTTATCTTCGATAGCTTCTTCTGTCAACGCAAATGCTAAGGCTACTGTTTCATGAGTGTAACGAGATGTGAAAGTTTCTTGAGCTGCATCATATGTGACTGCTGCGCCTTCCCCTTTTACAGGAGCTTGTGCAAAGCCTGATAACATCACTTCTTCCTCAAACGCTCTGTCTGAAGATTCAGTGTCAAAAATCTCAGCGTGCTCATTCTCGTAACGGTTATACTCGAGACCAAAAAGTGCATTCAGTCCTGGCTCGAGTTCTTTTACTAATTGCGCTCTATTAATTGCCATTATTATTCACCTTTTAGTTATTGCCGAATACAGAAGCAGGGAATATCACATACAATCTAGCGTATTGACCAATAGAATTATCAGGTCTGTCTACAAACCCTACTACTGTCGCAATACCACTAGAAGTTGTAGTTGTTACACCTTCTTTTGATCGACCTGTGTTAGAATCACCTGCAGTTGTTGAAATCGTATTAGTTGTTCCAATAGATGCTTGTGTAGGAGTCCCAGTTGACTGAGCTTCATAAACAATATCAGGATCGGAATATACATACGCTTTCGCATTTGCAGAACCTAGTGTTGCAGTATCCGCTGTCCATACTTTCGAGAAGACAACAGAACCATCGGTTGCTTGGTATTCAACCCCTGCGAATACACCTAGAGGAGTACCAGTTGCAGTCCCTTGAATTACTAAACCGCTAGATAGATTAACAACATCACCACTAAAGATAGATGCGTTAGTCGCACTTGCGATTGCAAACTCAGAAGGTCTTATAGTACCACCAGACATATGATAAGCAGGTGTGAAACCATTTGGGCTATTTACATTTGCCATTTATTTTCACCTTTTTATTATATTAAAATTAAAATTCATAATTCTTACGAATCATTTCCTTTACCAAATGTGATTTGAGAATTTCTATTAGGTTGACTAATAGGCATTCTGCTATCACTCTCACGCATAAGATTCGAATCGACTGCCTGCATTTGGTCTGCAGCCATTTGTTTGTAGTATGCACGTCGTTGATTGACGGTTTCGATAGGCATCTTTGCGAGTATTAACCCACCTACTCCGATTACACCTATATGTCTTCCATCCTCTACAGTTGGTGCTTCAAATTCAGGGTGTTCCTCAGCTCTCACTGGTTCCCATCCTTCACGAATACGTTTTGACATATTCGCTTTATCTTCTACTCCTACCATAGATTCTCTAAGCCATCTATAGATATAACCATCAGGTGGCGTTGGTGCGTCTAATAAAGACGGTGGTTGCCATGGTTTAAGACGAGCTTCACTATCTCGTGTATCTGCAGATCGAGGAGCTCGATCCGTTGTGGTGATTTCTTCTTGTTTATCAGCCATTTTTATCTCCTATTTTACGTGTTTAGCGTATTCTTCAAGAGGTACACCTAATCTTTTAGCAATAGCTACTTGACTTGGTGACAACTTGACAGTGCGTGCTTTCCCTGCTTTTCCTCTCGTACCTCTACTTGAGTTTGCTACAGGTTCTTGCATGTTATTATTTAATTGAGAAACTTCTCC
>Ga0181410_1000541_pt1 | contig 16711 bp, 17 predicted proteins | sample 33SPOviralmetaG_FD_130112 | JGI IMG/M metagenome (GOLD analysis project Ga0181410, IMG submission 130112) | Marine viral communities from the oligotrophic San Pedro Time Series (SPOT) site, San Pedro Channel, CA, USA - 33 SPOT_SRF_2012-06-20 | ecosystem: Environmental > Aquatic > Marine > Strait...
TATCAAGATGCTGAGACATTAAACTTAGTAGAGAAAGTAGATAGGCTGCCAGTTGATTAGAGGAACTATACAACGAGTGGAACCATATGACGCATACGTTAAATACTTAGCACTAAAGTCTCACTTTAGCCAGAAAAATTACGACTTCATAAAGTATAATGGTAAGGTCAAGGCTTGGCGTACTACTTTTGAAACTAGAAAAGACAAATACTTTTTCTACAAGCTAAGCAAAATGAAGGATCCAGTAGAGTTCCTTATTGCTAACTTTGTAGATAATGATGATTTTTATGTAGGTGATATCAGAGATGACAAAGCTAATGAAGTGTATATGGAATACAAAAAGAGACAACAAGCTCTATCATATACATTTAAAAGCGACCTAAGTAAAATGAAAGAGGACTTTAATGAAAACATTATAGTACCTCAAAACGAACACCCCTATCTGTTAAGGTTATACATGCGAAAAGATATTTGCATTGAAACGTTGACTTTAATTAATAGATGTGTTAAAATATTCAACTATTGGGATAAGGAAATGGAAGGTGACGTTATGTGGCCTAACATTAAAATGAAAGCTGAAAAGTTCTCACCCTTTCTCAATGTTGACATAAATAAGTATAGAGAGATTATTCTTTCTAACTTTAATAAAACGTAATATAACGACATACAACGCGATATACCGCATACAGGAGAAATACTATGTCTGATTCATTTCAAGCGCTTAAGCGCAATCGTACCGAGGGCTTTGACAAGCTAACTCAATCATTAAACAAACTCAACACCAAGTCTAGCGGACCTGGCCCTGATGAGCGTTTCTGGAAACCAGAAGTCGACAAAGCAGGTAACGGATATGCTGTGATTAGGTTCTTACCAGAACCAGAGGGTGAGGATGTTCCATTCGTAAGAATCTGGGATCATGGATTCCAAGGACCAGGCGGATGGTTTATTGAAAACTCATTGACTACACTAGGTCAAAAAGATCCAGTATCTGAATACAACTCAATGTTGTGGAATTCAGGTGTTGAGGCTAACAAAGGAAAAGCTAGAAAGCAGAAAAGACGTCTATCGTTTATTTCTAACATCTATGTTGTTAAGGATCCATCTAACCCAGACAGTGAAGGAAAAGTATTCCTTTACAAGTATGGCAAGAAAATCTTTGACAAACTAAATGAAGCTATGAATCCTCAATTTGAAGATGAGAAACCAGTTAACCCATTTGACTTATGGGAAGGCGCTGACTTTAAATTGAAAATCAGAAACGTCGAGGGTTATAGAAACTACGACAAGTCTGAGTTGGATATTCCTGCACCATTGTTTGATGAGGATGATAATCTAGAGTCTACATGGAAATCAGAATACAAACTATCTGAGTTCGTTGATCCTTCTAACTTCAAAACTTACGAAGAGCTACAAACTAAACTCAATAGAGTGTTAGGTTTAGATGGAGCTGCTCCAGGCACAACTGCTGAAAGCAACTTTAATGCTGAACCACCTGCAGAGATTCCATCAGCACCAGCTGCTGCTCAACCAGAGCTAGCTGCTGCAGACGATGAGTCGCTGGACTTCTTTAAGAAACTAGCCGAAGACTAATATTGTGAAGGTTCTGGTTCTTCTTTCTGGAGGCTGCGAATCTACAGCACTATTACAACACGGACGTGATAAGGGGTATGAGCTGCATGCGGTTCATGCCTCTTTTTCTAACGCAACTGTACAAGAGATTGAATCTTGCATATCACTTTGCAAGCATTACAAGATACCGTTTCACGTATCTAAGATAGATAACACACAATTCAACAAAGCAAATACAAAAATAATTGCGTTCGATATTGCATACTGGTTACCAATAGCTGCCATATGTTCCATTGTTTCAGAAGAATTTGATCAAGTATGGTTTGGTGCACACTCAAAAGATAACCTTACAATAGTTGGTAAAATACAAGTTATATTTGATTTACTAAAGACGATGTCTTATAGACACTCATGTAAGACTACTATTGAAGCTCCATTAAGTAATTTAACTAAGAAAGAACAATACAACATAGTACCAAAAGAACTAAGAAGTAAAATAGTTTATTGTTGGGAAAATAAAAACAACCCTTGCGGCAAGTGTAAGAAATGCGTTGAATGGAAAGAACAGGGTTTATCTAGGTAAGCCTGGATTGATTCTATTTCTCTTAAAGTTAGCATCTGGCTCTTTCTTAACTATGACCTGATTACTAACGCTTGAATTGGATCCACCAATACTCGTATTATTAGTAAACCTTCCTTGACCACCGCCAGCATATGCTGCTCTCTTATCTGCTAATTCTTTCTGTCTGTCTGCCAATGTGACACCTGATTGAGAACTATCATTTCTACTCATCATATTAGATGAATCAAGTTGTCCAGCAAATGCAGCAGTTTCCGCTTGCATCTTTGCTTCTTCGAGGTTATTAACCTGGTTATCAATAGCTGTTATAACAGCTGGCTCAACAGCAGTTACCTTTCTACCTTTAGGGTCTTTACCTATATACTGGCCCTTTTTATTCTTACCATCAATAGTATACTCATCATACCTCTGACCTAATTCCTTCATACCAGATACTTTAAATGGATATATGCTATCAGACTCTTCCTCTGAGCCAGATACGTCTCCACTTGATTTTGTTTTTTCTGCTTGATCACCTGAACCTGAAGGAGCTAACTTATCTGCATTAACCTCTGTATCTTCAGTTTTAGGCTCTATAGGAGTTTGCCCTGCTCCCATCACAGCATTAAATCCTTTCATGAATCCTTCTTTAGGCGACATGCCTCCTGGCATTAATGCTGCAATACCACCAGCAATACCAGCTGCTAAGGCATAAGGAAATTTTATTATCTTTAAAGCAACGTTTGCAACATATTTCATTACATTCATTACAGCGTCAATTATTCCACCAAAAGAGAAATCAAAACTATCTAGCTTATCCTTTACTCCTTCAAATCCTAATGCTCCTGCTATCCAACCTATAAGATCTTTAATTAAGTTTAACGGAGCAGCTATTAAGAAGTCTAAGAAACCTGTTAACGCACCTGAAAGACCTCCGAATATTTTATCTACCAATGAGCCTTCTGTATTTGCAAATCCCTCAAAAAATCCTTTTATAGTTTCAAATATACCAAATAAAATTAACAATGGAGTAAATATCTTACTGACAACCACCATTACTTTACTAGCTACACCAACAACAGTCTTAAGGAATCCTCCTATAGTATTGAATATTTTAAACACTCTTCCAAAGAATGATCCAATAGAACTAAAGAAATTTGCTATTCTAGCAAAACCTTTTGCTAATGCTCCACCTTTAAATTGAGTTTTAAGACCTTTGAAAAAGCCTGCAAATACATTACCTATCCTTGCAATGAACCCTCTATAGAATACAAATTTTAATGCTTTAAGCCAACCTGAGAATATACCAGCAATGGTACCAATTATTCCTCCAAGCATTATGGCAAGCGTTTTCATTAAGCCACCAGATTTACCTTCTTTAGTTCCTTTTGTCTTTTTACCGCCTGTGGTAGGAATTCCACCATCATCGTCAATAGGAGTTAATACATCCTCGGCCCTGTTCTTTTCAGCATCAGCTAAAACTTTAGTGTGTTCAGCGGTTTCTTTTGTTGCGTCTCTGATTTCTTTTAATAACGAAACCGGTGACTCGTCTCCACCTTCTCCGGTAAGAGCTTTTTCTGCATCCGGTGCTTCTAATTCATCTTCTTGTTCCGGATCTGCATCTGTCATTTGCTCAAATTCTAGTTCAGCCATCGCTCCTAAGGTATCAAGATTACCAGACATTTGTTGTGTTCTTAGCTTGATTGCAGCTAAGTGATGATTCGAATCTTTTGTGTTTGTTGCTACTTGAAATAACAACCCGCTGACGAGACCCTTTATCTCTGTTACGATATTTTCTACATTACCGCCTTTGCCAGCTGGAAGTGCCATTATTTTTTACCCATTGCTTGTGCGCCAAAGAAAGCTGCCACAATACCAGCAACGGCTACAAAGTATGTTGGTGCCATACTTCCCAATGTTTTCTGAGCTTCATCTAGACCTACTAATGAGGCAACTACAACTGCAAAAGGATACAACAGTAGACCACCTAAAGCAAACCAAGTCATATTTCTTTGTGCATCACGCATTGCATCTGCATCTTCAAGCTCCTTGCGCTTGAATTCAAGATACATCTGTTCCTCTTCTTTAGATACCTTTCCATCACCGTTCGTGTCTGCCGGATGGAAATCTTTTTTTAATTCTTCAGCCATTGCTTAACTCCTATTCATCTTCTGCTGTTGGGCTTCATGTCTTTCTTTCTCTTTCTGAAGCCACTCTGTTAACATCGCAACGTATATATCCCTTTCATAGGGTATTAAATTCTCAATCTCTGTTATACTATATTTATGATGCTGAACCAGTGCAAAAACCGTTTGATAGTAGTTTGCCAGCGAATTATGGCTCAGCAACATTAAAAAAAATCGCCTACTCCATTTAATACTATCTTTCTAGCATTACCCTCTTTGTTTTTATAGTTCAACTCATAAGTAAGTCTTGGTAGAGTATCAAAGAACTCTTTTAACTTTTCAAACCTTTTTATATCAAAACTCTTAACAAAGTCTAATGCTTCTTTCTTTGTAAAGTCATCATATACATTGTCTTTATCATATACCTTTGTTATACAACCAGCAATAAGTTTAAAGATCTCTTCGCTATCAATCTCTTCTTCACCAACGGTCATACCTGCTTTTGTCATTATTCCAATATTCGGATCTTTTAGCTCAACAGTAATATCATCATCAAGTGCAATTTCATTTTGATGGTTATCATATGTCGTTGGCGTCAACTCATCCAGGTCAACATTAAATTTGTATAGCTCATTATCTTCTCTGTCTCTATATTGCAACTCTACAATATTTTGAATAGACTTTGATCTAAGTTGAATAAACAACATCTCCAAATCTACAGAGGGTAATTCTTCCACATTCAAATCATCAGGTGAAAGTATTACATTATTAACTATTTGTTTCATTGCTTTTATTTGGGCAGCAACATCCGCTTCTTTTCCAACTAACAATAGCTTTTCTTCCTTTACTAAGAAAGGTCTAAAAGTTATGTCTATTTGTGATATTGGTAACGTATATTCAAACGTAGGTGTATCAATTTTTGGTAAAGCCATTATATTTCTCCATTATTAATTATTCTTTCCGCCAAGTGCTCCTAGGAAAGTTTGTGCATTACTGATTATATTTATAGCGTCTCCCACATTATTAGGAGTCTTCATTGATGAAACTAGTGATGTACCTGCGGTACCTAATCTAATCAATCTTTCAAATCCACCCAGTGCTCTGTCAGTAGCAGGTCCTGGTCCTTCTTGTAAATCCGTAGTCCAATATCTTAATTGAAAGTTTACCTGGACTCTAGCAAACTCATCATTTTGTTGCCAGCCAAAAGTAACATCACCTAAAACACTAGGCCATATTTCATGAGCAGTCAACGTTAAAATTTTATTAGCAGAAACATCATAGGTGGTAATATCCATTTTACCAATATAGTTTTCTCTATAATATTGTTCACCAAATTGAGCACCACCAGCTGCTGCTCCTTTTTCACCTAATGGCTTACTCGCATCCATGTTAACAACATTGTATACCCATTCTTGAAAGAAGTTTAAGTTACGTCCATTTTGATCTAACATAAAACTTGCTGAAATCTCAGAAGGTAATAATCTACCTGGTCTCCTATCATATGGTCCAACACCTAGTCTTGAAATATCTGAGGGGTTGATTTGTACACCTGGCATGTTTACAGCATCACAGAAAAATGTTAATGCTCTAGGTGTTTCACCACCAGCCCATGTCCATCCTGGTCCTGGATAAATTGTAACAACATATCTGTTTGGACGCATCAAGCTATTGCTAGCTTGCAGCTCTGACTTAAACTTATCTAAATTAAATTCTTTCTGACTACCTTCACGCGGCTTTTCAAGACCCACGCCTTTGCCTAAATTAAATAAAGTTTTTGCTATATCTGTAATCTTTGCCATTATTGATTTCTTTTTCTTCGATCGGTTAACGAATCTCTGTATATTCTATTTATGCCTGCCTTACGGAACCGCGCCAAAGGCATCATCATTATAAAGTCCCAAGCCTTTGGTGGAACGTAGAGATATTGTCCAACAACTCTTTGCATGTTGTATCTCTTCCACATTGGTTTAAACGACATTAAGTTTCTTCTCTTTTTCATGAACTCATAATTTACTCTTGGAGCTAGCTTACCTCTTATACTAGTTGCAAGCTCATCTCCTGTAACTCCAGGGTTCATCATATACGGAAACAATTGATCCATTAACTCTGCTCTGTATAATGGAGGCAAGTAATGAAAGTTTAATCCTTGAAAGTAATCTTTCTTTTCGTACACATTTAGAACTAGCACTACAGGAAACATATCATAATAGTCAGCAGACTGCTTGGAGATAGGATTTCTATAATTAAACATATACAATCTACCAGGCATAAGTCTTTTAGTCCTTCCTGCACTTTGTAGTAATTGCATAGGATTGTTCTTAGCCTCTTCTTCTCCCAGCTCTCTCAATCGTTTGATAGGATCACCCTCAAACTTTTTATACATATCTTTCATTGACTTAAATTCAAAGTCAAATTCTTCCGATGTCATCTTAACAGCTTTCTGGAAAAAATATGCTGGCATTATCCTATTACTCCTAACTCATCCTGAGTCATTATCATAAACTTCATTCCCTTACTATTACAAAACTCTTCTGCAACCTCAAACTTTCTTTGATTGACAGCAAATTGAGCAACCTCTTTGATGTATCTTCTAGTTCTTCTCTTAGGTTTTGGAGGAGGTACTAGGTGTTGTTTAGGTTTAACTTCAATTACCATTTGTGTACCATCTTCTTTTTCTACCCAGAAGTCAGGAAAATACCTATGCATTCTTCTGTCAATAGGGCTTCTATATGGTATACAGAACTCTTCAGACGCCCAATTTACTATTTGAGTATGAGAATCTAGGTATCTCATTAGCTTGAGCTCCCACAAACTTCTATAAATAATATTAGAAGAATCACCTTTATACTTTTTAGGATTTTTTGGTACAAATTTTCCAGAATACGCCATAAAGGTATTTATAGAAATTGAGAGACATATATGGGCGACGAAAGTAAAACTGCATACAAGCCAGATCCAGTTAAATGGTCAGGAAGGGCAACTACGGGAACAGTGTTTCCTACACAAGCTATAGCTGAAAAAAACAGCAATATAAAAGTAATGCAGTTTCCATCTGATTTGGGAACGCATCAATTTATAATGAATTTTGTTAAGTTTACATTAGCAGGCAAAGGAGGAATTCCGAATACAGATGTAATGACTTCCATTGCACTTCCTATTCCAGGTCAAGGAATAACAGACAAAATAGGTGTCAAATATAATCAAGATGAGCTAGGCATTGTTGGTGGAACACTATTAGGTACTGTTGCAGCTGCTGCAAACGCAGGAGAAACATATGACAAAATAGTAGCAGGCGGAGCTGCGGGAGCACTTAAAGATATGTTTCAGGCTGGATCAGCTGGAGTAAGATCAGCTGTAAATGAAATTGGAATGGGCGTAGGTGGGGCAACCGATCAAGCATTTGGTAATGTAGTAAACCCTCACGTAGTGCTACTGTTCAAAAATGTAGACTTAAAAACGTTTACATTGCAATGGAAATTAGCACCTTCCTCTGCAGAAGAGTCATTATCACTCTACACTATATTGCAAAAGATAAAAGAACACTCTCATCCTAGACAAAAATCAAGCGGCAATAGTGCTAACTTCTTTTTAAATTATCCAGACCAAGTTGATCTTTACTATGAAGGTGTAGGTGAATACTTGCATTATTTTAAAAGAAGTGCAATCACAGGCATGGATGTTAATTATCAACCAGAGGGAGAAAATATGTTCTTTGCTGGAACTAAAGCTCCAACTAGAATTGATTTATCTTTGTCCTTCCAAGAAACAGAAATATGGAGTGCTGAAGATTATATGCAACAAAATGTATCAGCACCAGACAATATAGGATAACCCATGGCAGTCAAAGGATATTTTTCAAACATACCTACAATACAATATGGCTCTAAAGTAGCTAGAAATATTATAGCTAGACCCGCTATTAAAGATAAAATACTTAACAGCCCTACGTTAATATATGACTATACAATATCTGATGGACAAAGACCAGATCAAATTGCTGATGCATATTACGGAAACGTAAATTTTGTTTGGCTTGTTTTTTTAGTGAACGGCATAGTAGATCCATATTATGACTGGCCATTAACCTCAGGGCAGTTTAAAGATTTTATTATTGACAAATATGAATCTATAGAAGCATCCAAGGATGCTACAAGCACTACAAATATTGTTCATTATAAACACAATACTAAAGGAACCATAATTTCTAAAGACTCATATGACTCCGGAGCACACACGTGGAGTAAGCTGTATGGCCAACAAGGAAGTTATACTGCAGTTAGACAATATGAGTATGAGCTTGCGTTAAATGAATCAAAGAGAGAAATAAAGTTAATAGATAAGAGAGTATCAAATAAAGCCTTTGATATTTTAAGAGAAGCCATGATAGAGAATGAATAATGTCTGCAGGATTTATTGTAAACCAACATGAATTATTAGATCGTATAAAGATAAATTACAGCGGTGGTATTACTGATGTCACTGACACTACTAATGCTATTGTTGTAAAAGAGAGTTTTATTTATGACGAGTTACGTTGTACTCTAGTAGTAACTGATTCTACTGGAGGACTAGATCGTATAGACTTTGATGGTACTGAGACGTTTAAACTATCTTTTAAAAGTTTAGCAGAAGATGATGAAGCTAGGACAATTAATTTTAGAATATATAAAATTGACATAGCTATAGATCCAGAAAAGTCGGATCAAAAAATATTTACATTTGATGCAACTACTCCAGAAATGATTAAACAGTCTACAATGGATATAAATCAATCATTCAAGACTGCCATAAACGTAGCAGCTGAAAATATATTTTCTAAAATAGGTTCAAAGAAAAAAATACAAACACATGAAACTACGGGCACCTACACTTACATTATTCCAGGAATGACTCCATATGAGTCTATGGAGTTTCTTTGTAGAAGAGCTTATGACTCAAAATACAGATCATCCTACTTTATGTTTTATGAAAATTTAGATGGATATCATTTTAAAAATTTAGAAAGAATAATAGCAGAAGAAAGAGACAATGCAATTACATACAAATACACACCTACAGCAGGTGCTGGTGACCCAGATCCTCAATTCTCTATTACTCAATTGGAACTACCAACAAATAAAGATGTTATGGAAAAAATAAATAGTGGTGCATATGCTAATGCAGTAAGAGAGATTGACTTAATTAATCAAAGAGTAAATTCTTCTTCTGTTAGAGTAAAAGAAGATTTTGGAACCTTTCAACATTTAGACCGTATTGCTATGTCGTTAGACTCAAAAGCTATTATTGACGAACACTTAAATACGATCAACAGCACAACATGGATCAATAATGCTGGAGTAGTTGATAAAAGAAGAGAGTTGATACCTAGAAGAAAGTTTTATGCAGATTGTTTAAATCAGGTAACAGCTACGCTAACAGTACCCGGAAACTCTAATCTAACAATAGGAAAAATTATTGATTTAGATATGTTGGAGATGTCCGGACAGACAGAAGAGAAAGGACAGGAACCAAAAATAACTGGTAAGTATCTTATTACAGAAATAGATCATATCATGATAGGTAAAAACTACACATGCAAATTGCAAGTCAATAAAGAGAGCTATATTGGTAATGCTGATAACATGGAAGATAGTATAGTGGTGAAACAATAATGCAAACAGGCACAGATTCATTTACAAATTTTAGAAACTTTATTGGAGTCGTTGAAGATAGAAATGATCCCGACGAACTTGGTAGAGTAAAAGTAAGGGTATATTCTATACACACCGAAGACAACTCTCAGTTGCCTGTAGATGACTTGCCGTGGGCAATGGTAGTTCAGCCAATAACATCAGCTGCTATGAGTGGAATTGGTAGATCACCAACAGGAATAGTAGAAGGCACTTGGGTCTATGGTGTGTTCTTAGATGAGGGAGAGTATCAAACACCATTGGTTATAGGAACTATTGCAGGAAAACCTTCGGAGGGTCCTGGAGATAGAGGATTCTCTGATTCTAAAAACGAAGTATATCCTTTAAATGATCCTAATATTTCAGGACTCTTTGAATCCTCAGTACCCAGATTAGCTAGAAAAAATGCTGAATCACATATTAACTTATTAAATAAGAGAAGTAATAAAACCAATTTAGGCACAATATCTTCAGCAAAAGGCTCAAAAGTTACCAGCGTATTGGTAGACAAAGCAGATGATATATATGAAAGAACAACATGGAAAGAACCTCATCCAAGATATGGAGGGCAGGGAGATACATATCCACCAGGTGTTCCCAAATCATCATATCCATTAAACCATGTATGGTATACTGAAGCTGGACATGTATTTGAAGTAGACGACACTCCTAGAGCAGAACGCATACACATGTCTCATGTGAAAGGAACTTTTTTTGAAATACAGCCAAGTGGTGATAGAATGACCAAAGTTGTTGGAAATGACTATGAGGTTATTTTTGGCGAAAAGGATATGTTTGTAAAAGGTAACGTCAACATTACTATCAATGGTAATGCTAGAACACTTATTAAAGGAGACAAGATAGAAGAGATTGACGGAGACTTCATACAGACAGTAAGGGGCGATGTGATACAAAAGATTGCAGGTAACGAAGCTAAAGAGATAGGAAGTGATAAGTCTTCACAAGTAAACGGCAATCTAAATTTAAGAGTATCTAAAAACAAAAACTTAAACACAGTCGGTAATCATACAGAAAATATTAAAGGCACTCATACAAAGACAACAACAGGTGAAGATAAAAGAACTAACTTAAATAAAGCAACACATATTATTGCTGATAACTATTCTACTTTATCTGGTAACAATATAAACATTGCAGCTGGTACTAATGTAAACATGGCTGCAGAAGAAACTATGACAGTTAAGTCAGTTGGTAATCAAAAATTAGAAAGTGAGGCAACTCAAACTATATTAGCACCTACTGGTACTATTGATTATAACAATGGTTCAATTGACGTTGTATCTGGTAACATTACAGACACAACTGTTACATTACATACTCATACTCATAAAACAACATCAATGGATACTGAGATGGTGCAAACTCTGGTCAGAAGAATACATCTGATGCACCGGATGGAGGTTCATAACTATGAGTGGAAAACATTGCGGACCATCTAAAGCAGCACTAGATCTCGATAAGAAGATCGGTGGCGCTATGGATAGTGTACAAAATAGTATTATAGGTGATGCAGCTGGAGGTATTGCAGATGGCATTTCAGGATTAAAAAGCAGCCTTACAGGTCTTACTGATGGGATCGTTGCTGAAATAGAGAAAGCTATACCTGAGATACCAAAACCAAAAGCTAACTTACAAGAACAAATGACTAAGTTAATGAGCAACTTAGATAACCCAACAGCATTACTTTCTGAACTGGATAGTATAAAGAAAAACTTTGGTGATACAATTAATGTGGATGATATGTTATCTAAAGCTGGTTTGGATGCTAGTAAGCTAGAAGGACTGAGTGTTGAATTTGGAGCAATAGCTAAGTTAGGAGCAGGAGATTTATCTGCTGTAAAAGGACTGATGGGAGGACTACCCTCAATTACATTACCAGGATCTGATCCAGCTAGCATTATTAGCGGCATATGCAAAGACGTTCCTAACATAGATTTAGACGCTGAAGGAAATACAGTAAAAAAAGGTACGGAAACTAAAGTAGCATCAAGCGATGCAGAGCCTATAGAAGAAGCAGAAGAGGCAAATGCAACAGAGCCTCAAGGCAAGGATCCAGCAGCATCAGATTATTTAGATTCTTCAGACACCATAATACTAAATCCAGATACAGAGGAAGCTCAAAAAATAGAACAAGAGTTTACTGATGACATACAAGCTATTAAACCTCTGCTAATAATAGTGTTAGATAGACAAGCAGAGTTTTATGAAAACAGACAAAAGGCAAGAGACCTTATTGGCGTATTCAGAACAAGCGACAAGAACAAAGAAAAGATAAGAGAGCTTAAAAAAAGAAATATTATAATTGTTAGAAGAAACAATAAAGATACGTTATACAACGAACTAAGAATGAAAAACTTTGAGTATGTTAGAGATGACAAATTGCACAAAGCTCAACTAATACTACAAAAGCCTCAGAAACCTAATATAACATGGGAAGAGATTCATGAGAGAACCTTATTCCAACGTTACACCACAACAATAAATTTAATATTAGAAATACCAAATTTAGAAATAAAAGGAGAACGACCAAAACCATATCCTTTTAAAACTCCATTAACATCGGAATGAGATAGAGATAAATAAAGACATGGCTACATTTACAGATTTCAATAACAGTTTTACAATCTTACCAGCTACAGGTGACTTAGCTGTCAAGAAGGACGTTGATTCTGTAAAACAATCTATAAAGAATTTAGTGCTAACAGACAAAGGTGAAAGACTTATGCAACCCACAATAGGATGTAAGTTAAGAACTCTTCTATTTGAAAACTTTACACCTCAAGCAAAGATAGTAGCTAAACAAACGATAACAGAAACAATTGAACAATTTGAACCAAGAGCACAGTTGCTGAATATAGAGATATCCAATTCTCCAGACAACCATGCAATGTATGTATCAATCATATTTAATTTAATAAATAATGAACAACAACAAGTATTAGATCTTGAAATAGAGAGAATAAGGTAATGGCAAATAGCAGTTTAACAGTAGCAAATATAGATTTTACAGACATTAAGAATGATCTTAGGTCATATTTAACATCTCAAGAAATATTTAAAGACTATAATTTTGATGGATCCAATATGAGTGTCATGTTGGACATACTTTCATATAACACATATATGCAAAATTTTTACCTCAATATGGTTGCCGCTGAGGGTTTCATTGATAGCGCACAATTAAGAGACAGCGTTGTATCACATGCCAAGACATTAAATTATCTACCTGGATCACAAACATCCTCTAAGGCTGTTATTGATTTTGAAATATTACCATCAGACACACCAGCAAATATTACTATACCTAAGTACACCTCTTTTACCACTCAAGTAGACTCTAACACTTATACGTTTACAACAGATGATAGAATTACTGTATCAGCAGATAACGATGGTAGATATATTGTAGATGATTTAGAATTATATGAAGGCGATGTTGTATATGAATACTTCACTGTCAACAGTTCTAATACAGGACAAAGATTTTTATTAACAAATAAAGAAATAGATATTGATAGTTTAGGATTAACAGTAATGGAGTCATCTTCAGATAACTCTAATGGCGTATATACTAAAACTGCAACAACAATTGGTATAGATGGAACATCTAATGTTTATTTTATTGTACCTGCAGAAAATGAAAAATATGAAATTCAATTTGGTGATGGTGTTATAGGAAGAAAACTTATTAACGGAAACGTTGTAGAAGCAGTATACAGAAAAACATCAGGCAGTTTACCCAATGGTGCCAAATCATTTACTATTGGTACAGCTGATATTCCATACGATACGACAACAATTACATTAGTGTCATCTGCAAAAGGTGGAGGCGCTGCTGAGAGTATGGATTCTATAAAAGTAAACGCACCCAGATCAATTACAATTCAAGATAGAACAGTAACAGTAGGCGACTATAAGACATTGCTATTACAGAATTTTAATGATATAGAAACATTAAATGTCTTTGGAGGCGAAGACGCAACACCACCTGAGTTTGGAAAAGTAATAGTTTCAGTTGATCTAAAAAATGCAGATGGCATTCCAGATAGTAGAAAGAAAGATATTGAAGACTTTTTAAGATTAAGATCTCCACTTTCTGTAGTACCAAAAGTTATTGATCCAGAATTTTTGTTTGTAGACGTATCTACTGATGTGAGATATGATCCAAACTTAACATCTAAATCTGACCTTGATATAAAAACATTGGTTATAGACAAAATAAATAGCTATGCTACAACCAATATTAATAAATTTGATAGTACATTAAGAAGCTCTCAGTTGGTAAGAAGCATCGATGATAGTGATAGCTCTATTTTAAACAATGATACAACCGTATTACTACAAAAAAATGTTAACCCAACTTTAGACGCTCTTGATAGCTTTGTTCTAAACTTCAGCAATAAAATAAGACAAGAAATTCCTAACGCTTCTAATTTATATGTAGATGGAACCGCTCCTATATCCTCTACACCATTTACATTCAACAAGCTAACAAGTTGCTCATTAAGAGACAATGGTCTAGGAGTGCTACAAATTATAAGACAAGATAACGGAGTGCTTACAATAGTAGAGCCTAAAATAGGTACAGTTGATTATGAAAATGGTATTGTAAATGTTAATAGTTTATTAGTATCATCTTACGAAGGCGCTGCAATTGTTGTAACAGCACATCCTGCAAACAGAACAGTTAAATCAAGCAAAAATATCATATTAAGATATAATCAATTACCTTTAGTTAATATTATTCAAGAGAGAGTATAATGCGTCAGATTGAGGACAAACTTTCTTTATTCGTAAAAGAACAGTTTCCAGCATTCTATAATGAAGAAGGAGAGATATTTCAAGTATTTCTCAAAGCGTATTATGAATACCTCGAACAACAAAACAAGACACTAGACTATGCTCGTAATTTATTAGAATACAGAGACATAGACAAAACTACTTCAGAGTTTTTAGAACACTTTAAATCAACGTTCTTATCACAATTACCTGGTCTAGTAAAAGCTGATGACAGACTTACCATTAAAAATATAATGGACTTCTACCGTGCTAAGGGAACACCAAGAGCAGTACAGCTATTGTTTAGGCTTTTGTTTGACGAATCAATAACAGTTGGATATCCAAGTGAAGACGTTCTAAAACCTTCTACCTCACAATTTAAGCTGCCTAGATATGTTGAAGTATATGCTAGTGATTTAGATAAACTGATAGCATTAGAAGGATTAGAAATTCAAGGTGCGACTTCTGGAGCAAAAGCATTTGTAGAAAGTATAGCAACTAAAATTTTAAACAGCGTTAAAGTACACATCGTATCTTTGTCAAACCTGAGAGGCAATTTCTTAAGAGGAGAAATCATTGCAAAGTCAGCTGACGGGTTAACAGATGACATGCCGATTGTAACTGGATCACTTTCGTCAATTGATGTTTTATTGGGAGGAAGTGATTACGTCATAGGGGACACCTTTGATATCATAGCTTCTTCAGGTAAACAAGGACAAGCAAGGGTTACAGCAACCTCCGATGCTACAGGGCTAGTGGATTTTGAACTAGCAAATGGTGGTTTTGGTTTTTCATTAGACAGCAACGTTACATTCACAGATATTAATGATCAAAACATAGTAGTAAATAATGTAATAAATGCTGCACAATCATATACCAATTCTGCGTTTGTTGACAATGCAGAGTTCTTAAGATTCGAAACAGTACAACAGGATGTAGAAAAAGTTTCTATTTTAGCAGCTACAAACTTTAATCAAGACTTAGCAGCATTTTTATTAGCATCAAATACAGACAACGCAACAGTTCAAGGAAAGGTTTCAGGCGGAGCTATTGTTGCTAATGGATATCTAATTAATACTAATACAGGATCCGGAACCAATGAGTTAACAATAGCAATGATATCAGGTTCGTTTGGAAATCAAGTAACATCAACAATGACGCTAGCCTCAAGCTCACATACCTTTCAAATAAATGAGCCAGTAGATGAAGAATCGTTTGCTACTCTTACAGTCAACACAGGCGATGATTTAACTGCAATCTTTAATGTAAATGATACAGTAGAAAGTGATAGCTCTGGTGCAAATGGTATTGTAGCATCTATAACAAACTCAACAGTAATGTTAGTAAACGGGGTATTTGGTGCCTTTACTTCTAATGATAATATTTTTGTTTCAGGTACACCAGGTACAACAGCCAATTTAACTGATATAAATGTAACCACTTCAGGCGCAAATGGAATAGTGTCTCTTGGAACTGATGCTACCACTATAGTCCTAAATGATACTGTAGGTGTTTTTAACAATGGACTAAAAATTAAAGGAAGAAGAACTAATGCAATATCTGTTCTTGGTACCGTATCTTCCACAGGTGCAGCAGACGTAGTATGGAATGAAGATGCATCAGTAACAGCATCAATAGATACAACAGCTAATGCTTCCGTAACAGCTACTGTAATTGGATCTAATACAACCAATATAGGTTTTAAAAATACAAGACATCAAAACGGAGCATCAGCAGTATTTCATAACAGTGCAGCTGCATATATTAAAGGACATGTATCAAACACGTATGCAAACGTCACTACTGTAGGAACTGGAATAGGAGCCGATTTTAAAATTGGTACATTAGAGAATGAAGATCCAATAACAATATATACAGACATCATTGGTGATAATAATGTATCCAACGTAGCTTATTTAGACTGTCTTATTGATGGTGGTAATAGCGGCATTGGATTCTTAGATTCTGTAACACCTGTATCAGGTCAA
>Ga0181410_1000543_pt1 | contig 16696 bp, 28 predicted proteins | sample 33SPOviralmetaG_FD_130112 | JGI IMG/M metagenome (GOLD analysis project Ga0181410, IMG submission 130112) | Marine viral communities from the oligotrophic San Pedro Time Series (SPOT) site, San Pedro Channel, CA, USA - 33 SPOT_SRF_2012-06-20 | ecosystem: Environmental > Aquatic > Marine > Strait...
AAGAGAATATCCCAACACTTAAGAAATTAAATGTTGATTGGGTTTTTGAAACAAAGAAAAAAAAGAAAAATGATAGTGATAAATAAGAACACTACAACTAATTTTGTAGCAACCTTATTTGAACTGAGTCAACTAACAAACCCAGATTATTTATTTGAGTTTGAGAGTGACCAGACTAAAACTAAATACTATACTATCATAGCAGACATAAGCACTAATAAAAGTAGATTTAATGAGTTCAACTTTATAGAGGGTACTAATAACCCAACTAGTGGAAGTTTAGACTTAGGGTCACCAGGCTTTTACAACTATAAAGTATTTGAACAAAACAGCACAACAAACCTAAACCCAACAGGACTAAACGAAGTAGAACAGGGAAAAATGAAATTAATAGATTCGACTTATCAACCGTCATTTACTCAACATTCAGTTTCACCAACTACAAATGTAGTATATAACCCAGGACAATGAGCGTAAAACTAATTCCATTAAACTTCGGAGGGTATGAACTACCTGAGTTCAAAGAATCTAAAAAAGGTGACTGGTTCGAGTATGGAACAGACAGACCTTACAAAAACACTTATCCAGATTATTTAACCAAACTATATAACGAATCTAGTAAACATAATCAAATAATTAACTCTAAAGTTAAATTTATAGTTGGTCAGGGTTTTGTAGTAGATGAGAAATTAACATTCACAGAGAAAGCTTATGTAGATGGGTTTATAAGGATGCCTAATGAGTCTGAAAACTTAGACGATTTAATAGGTAAACTAGCTAAAGATAAAAAGGTTTATGGTGGCTTTTGTCTACAGGTTAGAATGTCTAAAAATAATAAGATTGCTGCTGTTAACCATATAGATTTCGCAGATGTCAGAACAGGGGTTGACAATGATTTGTTTTATTATACAGACGATTGGTCCGCTAGAAACCCTAAAAACAATGAGGACTTTAAAGTGTTACAAGCGTTTCCTTACAGTGAAGACGCTAGACCTGACGTTGACTATGTAATATATTACAAAGAATACAGACCAGACTTAGGGGCTTATCCTTTACCTGACTATGTTTCGGCTATACCTTATTTAGAGTCTGACGCTCAAATTGCTAACTTTACACTAAGTAATATATCTAACAATCTTTCTGCAGGCTACTTAATTTCGTTTAAAAATGGTCAGCCAAATGAGGAGGATATGGCCCAAATTGAAAGAAGATTTAAGGACTATGCTACAGGGGCTGACAATGCTGGAAAGCCTTTGCTATCATTTACAGACCAAGCTAGTTACCATCCTGAAATTATGCCAATTCCAGTAAATGGACAAGATGAAAGGTTTATAAATCTAAACAACCAAATAAGAGAAGAAATATTCACAGCTCATGGAATAACAAGTCCTCAGCTTTTTGGTATTAAAGAAAATTCAGGATTAGGAAACAATGCAGACGAAATAGCTGTAGCTTCTCAATTATACCAAAATTTACAAATAGACCCAGAGCAAAAAATATTTAATGAGTTAATTAATTCTATTCTTAACTATAATGGTATTAATGGACAACCTGTAAGAATACAAAAAATAGAACCTGTTCAAAGATACTTTAGTGAGACTGCTATTTTAGGTGTTATGACTCAGGATGAAATTAGAGAAAAAATTGGTTTACCAGCTTTACAACCTGACCAAAAAGTAGAATTAAACAGTCAGGAAGATGACATTATATTTAATCAATTAGAGACTACAGGTTTTGACTCTAGTAAATTAGAAGTAATAAACACTTTTCAAAACCCTATTACTTGTATTGCAGACGCTAAAGAATACGAGGAAAAAATTAAAAAAGAGTCTTTTGCAATTACAAGCGTTTTAACACAATTAGAAAAGAGTGTCCTGTCATTACTATTAAAAAACCCTTTAATGCCCGTAACAGAGCTTGCAAATGCTTTAAAAGTGGAACAGTCTTTAATTAATCAGTCTATATCTAACCTTTTTGATGCTGGTGCTTTAGATAAGGATTTTAAACCAACTCCAGACGCTGAGGCTAGTATTCAAGTTCCAGAGGATGAAATATTTATAGTTTACAAATATGTAGAAAGACCAGACGCTCCACCTTTAAAAACTAATAGTAGACCCTTTTGTAATAGAATGATGTTACTAGCAACTACTAAAAGGTATACTCTACAACAATTAGAATTATTAACTAATGATTTTGGACAGTCTGGAATTGACATATTTACTAAACGTGGTGGATGGTATAATAATTATAGAACAAATAGAACAACTCCTTTTTGTAGACATATTTGGGAACAGCAAATAGTAAGATTAAAGAAATAGTTATGGCAGTTTTATTTATATCAGAGCAATACGTAAAGAACACAACTCTAATTGATGAGAATGTAGATGTTAGACTTATATTACCAAGTATTAAAGACTGTCAGGAGTTAAGAATCCATCCAATTTTAGGGACTCCATTCTATGAAGATTTAAAAACTAAGATAACTGCTGGAACTTTAAACAGTGACGAAGTTAATCTATTAGACACTTATATAGCTCCAGCTATGGCTCAATGGACTATGTATGAATGCAGTACATCAATGTTATTTAAGTATAGAAACAAATCTGTATCAACTAAAACAAGTGACAATAGTAGTCCTATTAGTTACCAAGACTTACAGTATTTGAGAGACGAATGGAAGAACAAAGCAGAGGAAAGAGAGGCAAGGTTAATTAATTACTTATGTGACAATGACAACTTATTTCCTAAGTATAAGGAAACTAGTGACGATTTACACCCTAGAAAGACAGCATATCAGACCAGTTTTTATTTAGGTAATAGTAGTAGAAGTGATTGCTGGAGAGATGAGTATAGAAATAGCGAGAAATGATTTTGACTTATAATCAAATATTAAAAGAGTTTAAGACTTTTGCTACTAACCATAAGCAAATACAAAATTTTGGTAATGGTGATTTGTGGGAAATAGTAGAACATAACCAATTAGCAGACTTTAACTATCCACTACTTTGGGTAGCTGACCAACCAGCTAACTTAGGTGATGGGACTTTCACTTGGAATTTTAACGTCATGGCTATGGACTTAGTTAATAAAGATGAGTCTAATGAGAATGATGTTAAGTCTGATATGTGCCAAGTGCTATTAGATTGTGTTTCTTACTTTGAACAAAAGACAGCTACTAGCAATAACGTAGATTGGTTAAAAGTTAATTTAGTTAGGTCAGGAACTTTGACTAGTTTTACAGAAAAATTTGAAGATGAGTTGACAGGGTGGGGAATGAACATTGGGTTCAGACTTCCTTTTAGTTATAATAATTGTGATTTACCAATAGAATAAAGATGGCAATATTTTACAATCCAAATAGAAAAAAAGGTTTATTTTATATGCCGTCTGGTGCTACTGGAGGAGCTAGATTAGCTATTGAATATAGTTCAGCTAGATTCTGTGAGGATGGTACAGACCCAATAGCAGGAATAACTGGAGACACTGGAGGAACTTTCTCTAGTACTACAGGTCTAGTTTTTATTTCTACCTCTACTGGACAAGTTGATTTGTCCGCTTCTACTGCTGGAACTTATGTTGTGACTTATACTGACCCAAGTTTAAACACTGCTACAACTTCTATTTCTATAGACTCTATTCCTGTTGTTTCTGCTGGTGCTGACGTTGCTATATGTACTGGAAATAGTACTGTGTTAACTGCAACAGGTGCTACTACTTATTTATGGTCTACAGGAGCTACTACAGCTAGTATAACTGTTGACCCTACAACAAACACAACTTACACAGTAACAGGATTTAATGGTGCGTGTTCAGCTACTGACTCTGTAGATGTTACAGTATACGCTTTACCAACTGTTAGTATAACAGGGACTTTAACTTATTGCGTTGGTGCTAATACTACTTTAGATGCTGGAAGTTTTGTTTCTTATTTGTGGTCAACAGGTGCAACTACTCAAACTATTAGTGCTACTGCTGGTAGTTATACGGTAACAGTAACAGACTCTAACGGTTGTTCTAATACATCTGCACAAGTAACAGTAACAGAATTACCTTTAGATAGTGCTACAGTAACTTACTCAGCAGCTGCTTATTGTCAAATGCCTACAGGTGCTTTAGCTGTAGATGGTTACTACCCATTATATGCTACAGAATCAGCAGCACAGGCAGAAAGCTCAGACGGAGTAGCGCACGCTCACACATTGAGTGGTACTACTTACTATATGCCTAATGATGGTGTTATTATATATCATGGAACTTATTCACTAACTACACCAGCACCAACTATCACAGGTGAAACAGGTACTTTTAGTGAGTCAACTGGCAACTTAACTATAGATAGTTCTACAGGTGTTATTACTTTAAACAGTTCAACGGTTGGAAGTTACACTGTTGTATATACTACTAATGGAACTTGTCCAAATACAGTAAATAATACTATTACAATAAATGCTTTAGATGGTGCTACTTTTGCTTATAGTTCAAATAGTTTAGCACAAACAGGGACTGCAAGTTTAACAACTACTCCAACCACTTCAGGTGGTGTTTATAGTGCTTATCCAAGCGGATTAAGTATTAACTCTTCTACTGGTGAGATTGATTTAGCTGCTTCTACTATTGCAAGTTATAAGGTATTCTATGAAACTAGTGGAGCTGGATGTCCTAACTCATCAACATTTGATTTAGCTGTAACTGCTGCTGGTATTGCTAATAATCACAGTATGAATTTTGATGCTGCCAGTTCAGATTATTTACAAGTTTCTAATACTACTGATTTTGATTTTGGAACAGGAGATTTTACTTGGTCACTATGGATAAATTATGAAACACACGTTAATTATTCAGGTTTATTATATACTGGAGCTTCTAATAGTACATATCGATTAAAATTTCAAACATCTGGACAAATATTATTTATGCAAAATGCAGACGGAGATTCTCAAGTTGCTGATTTAGGAACTAATATTACTGGCACAGGATGGCATCATTTATGCCTTGTAAGAAGTTCTGGAACAATAACTACTTATTTAGATGGTTCTGGTGTTGACACAGATTCAAGAGCGGGCAACGTTAACTCTAATGGTAATGATTTATTAATTGGAAGAAATGGAAGTAGTTATTTTGATGGTAAAATGGACGAGCTTGCAATCTGGAATACAGCTCTAACATCTACACAAGTATCGGAGATATACAACGCAACCTCAGCTGGACTAACTAAGGACTTGTCAACTATTGAACCAAGTAATTTGAAATATTGGAATCGCATGGGCGATTGATAAAATTTAAGATATGAGTACACAGTTTACAAATAGACAATGGCGATTGCCTAACAATGAGAATAAAGACAAGCAAAGTAACTATTCTATGGACAAATTTGACCAAAATGATTATATATCAACGCCATTAACTATAGATGAATTTAGTTCGGCTACTATGTCAATTTGGTTTAAAACTTCTCTTTCACAAAGTGATAAATATTTTTTAACTTTTCCTGAAGCGTCTGGAGCAAATGGTTTTGATTTAAATTTTGTAACCTCTGGAATAAAATCTTATTTGCAAGGTCATTCTGGCTCAAATAATATTACTTCTACTTTTACATATAACGATGGTAATTGGCATCACGTAATTGTTAGCTATAGTGGTACAAATCATAAAATGTATATTGATGGAGTGTTAACATCTTTAAGTTCTGCAACTGTTGGAACTATAAAAAACGCTGAAGGAAATTTATATATTGGAGCTTTAAGCTCTCTATATCCTGCATATAGAGTTTCTCAAACGAAGTTAGACCAAGTGGTTGTTTTTAATTATGCACTTTCTGATGGTGGTGTTTCAGTAGGTCAAACTGCTACAGGTCAAATAGCTACATTGTATGGTGGTGGTTCTGCTATAGGAAACCCCCAAAGTATTACGCCAAATCCTGTGGCTTGGTATAATCTCGGTGACCAAGATTCGTTTAACGGAGCAGATTATTTAGTGCCTAATAGTTCTTTGAAAGATTATGTTTTTTCTTTTGATGGAAGCAATGATTATATTGAGGTTGGAACAGGGTTAGGAAATACTCTTGGTAGCTCTGTTTCTGATATGACTGTAAGTTTATGGTATAAAAACCAAACAGGAAGTAATGAAGGACTATTTACTATTATGAGTAGTATTACAGCAGGCACTACTAACCCTTTTGCAATATCTTATAACACTAATAGTATATATGTTTGGTTTGGTTCAAATTATAACTATTACTCTCAAACACTTGATTCTAACTGGCATCATTTATCAATAGTTAAAAATGGAACTTCTTTAACTACATATATTGATGGTAGTTCTGTTTCTCCAAGCGGAACAGTTGGTTCTATACCAGCAACTATTGACACGACAAATAAAAAAACTTTTATAGGTGTATACTACAACGCAAGTTTTACATATAATGGCTCTATTTCAAACGTTCAAGTATTTAACACAGCACTACCAGCAACAGGGTCAAACTCAGTAGAAACTCTTTACAATAATGGTTCACCTCTTACTTCAATGTCAGGATTTACTTCTTTACAAGGGTGGTGGAAATTAGATGCTTCTGCTACTTATGATTCATCAACTACAACTTGGAATATCCCTGACTCAAGTTCTAACTCAAACACAGGCACAAGCTCAGGAATGACTCAAGCCAATTTAGTACAAAGTGATTTAAGTTTTACAAGTGGTTACTCTCCTTATGCTTTATCTTTTGATTCTGCGAGTAGTGATTATATAGATTGTGGTAATGATAGTAGTTTAAATGTATCAACATCAAATTATTCTTTAAGTTTTTGGATTAAAACTACATCAACTACAAATTTAGTTGTTTGTGAAAAGGGTTCTAATGATGAGCTTGCTATTCAAACTTATACATCAGGAAATATTAGATGGGCTGGTATAAATAGCTTTGAAACAAGCGGCGTAAATGTTAGTGATGGTAATTGGCATCATTTAGTGTTTGTTGCAGATAGTAGCAGTGCTTTTATTTATATTGATAAAAATTTAAATGCCACAGGTGGTAATAAAATAAAATCAAGCTCTAATACCGACAGCTTTTACATAGGAAGCAGAGCTGGATTATATGGTTTCAATGGCTCTATTTCAAATGTATCTATATGGAACACAGCTTTAACGTCTACACAAGTAACAGAACTTTACAACGAAGGAGTACCATCTAACCTAAACAACCATAGTGCCTATTCAAACTTAGTAAGCTGGTGGCAGTTAGGAAGTAATAGTTCTTTTAATACTAACTGGACTGTACTTGATGAAAAAGGTAGTAACAATGGTACTTCTGTAAATATGATAGAATCGGACATAGTAGACGGTGTTGGTAGTTATGCCAACGGTTTAAGCTCTGGCATGGGTGGTGATGAAGTAATAGGAGATGCACCTTACAGCAATAGCAATTCTCTTAGTGTGAATATGGACGTACTTGACAGAACAACAGACACGCCAAGTTAAATAATATTAAATAAATAAAAATGAATAAAAGAATATACATAATTTGTAATTTATCAGACAGCAACCTTGTGTTATTTTCACAAGTAAACCAAAGCTCTGCTCAATCTGTAAGAAGAAACTTAGCTAATACTGAAATGGTTTTAAGTTACCAAGTTGAACCCAGTTTCATAACTGATGGAACTTTAACACCTTTAGGAGTATACACTCACGAGGAAATTTTACTTATTTTAGCGGGCAGCGATTGGAGTGAACCAATGCCAGAATAATGAATTATTTAAAAAGTATAAGAATGGATGACCACAGTATATTAATGGCTGTAACTGCTTTAATATCCGCAATAGGACTTAAAGAAGTTTGGAGTATATGGAAAAAGAAAATTGATGTAACAGCACAGAAAGACGAAAGAGAGGACAGTTTATATGCTCAACAGGTCTCAATTCTTAGTAATAAGATACAACAATTAGAAACTAAAATAGAATTATTAATTGAAGAAAATATACAGTTAAGGGTTAAGGTTGTTAAGATGGAGGCGCGCTTGATTAGTAGTGCTAAGAAAAAAGTAAATAAAAGAAAAGATGAGAAAAGTTAATAAAATTATAGTTCATTGTTCAGCTACTAGAGAGGGACAGGACATAACAGTAGACACTATTAGAAAATGGCACGTTGAAGGTCGTGGCTGGTCAGACATAGGTTATCACTTTTATATTGATATAAATGGTAAAATTTGGAAAGGTAGAAACATAGACAAATCTGGCGCTCATACACTTGGGGAAAATAAAAGCAGTATAGGACTCTGTTATTGCGGAGGGGTAGAAACTGACGGTAAGACACCTAAAGACACTAGAACAGAACAACAAAAAGAAAGTTTGTTACATGTTCTTAAAACATTAAAAGCTATGTTTCCAGACGCTTCTATTCATTCACATAATGAGTTCGCTAATAAAGCCTGTCCATCATTTGACGCTACTAATGAGTATAAAGGTTTATAAGTGAAAAAAATCAAAGACACTAAAATAGGTAAATTTTTAAAAGAAAAAGTACCACACGTCTTAGATTTAGTAGGTGACTTTTTACCAGAACAGGGAACATTAGGAATAGTTAAAAACATTATTTCTAAAGAACCTGATTTAAGTGTAGAGGAAAAAAAAGAAATCCATAATAGATTAGTTGAGTTATATGAACTAGAGGTAGCAGACAGAGACTCAGCTAGAAAGCGTGAAGTTGAAATTACTAAAGCTGGTGGTAATGACTTTATGATGAACATTACAGGGATTATTGGTTTGACTTGTTTTGTTTTTATTGTTTATTCAGTTGTATATATTCCAGCAGTTTTAGACAATGAACTTTTTATTCATTTAATGGGAATGGTTGAGGGAGTAGTAATTGGAAACATATTTGCTTTTTACTATGGAACAAGCTCAAAAAAGTAAATAAAATATTTTTATTATATTTACAAAAACCAACACTAATCAATTTTGAAACACTGGAAAAAAAGGGCTAAGACTGAAGGAAATCCAAAATACAGACTAAAGCCTGACGAAGCAGACATATTATATCAATATAGAAGAGTCAAAGAAGAAGCAGAAAAAGAGGGTTTAGATGTTGAAACTATACATTCTGGATGGATTAAAAACAAAAACGCTAGTTTATATTTCAAACAACCAAAACCCCAAGACAAAGACTTTAAAAAATTAGATAAAGAAGTTATAGAAGAGGCTAAACAATATTCTCCTAAATACCCTAAACTAAATTATAAGAAATATACTGACGGACATTTGCTGTTTATGTGCCCTAGTGATTTACACATAGGAAAGCTTTGTAGGTCCTTTGTAAGTGGTGAAGAGTATAACAATCAAATTGCAGTTAGTAGGGCTTTAGAGGGTGTTAGAGGATGTTTAGCAAAGTCTCAAGGGTTTAATATAGATAAAACTATTTTATTGCTTTCTGGTGACTTATTGCACGTTGATAATTTTAACATGACTACAACTGGTTTAACCCGTCAAGATAGTGACGGTTTACTAAGCGACCATTTTCTTATCGCTAAAAGGTTGATGGTTGAAATAATAGAAATGCTTTTACAGGTTTCTAAGGTTCATGTAATGTTTACACCTGGTAACCATGACAATACTGTGGGTTGGATGGTTGCTGAGTTATTAGCTGCATGGTTTAGACATAATAAAGACGTTACTTTTGATGTTAGTTTGCAAATGCGTAAATACTACAAATACAAAAACAATTTAATTTCTTCGTGTCATGGTCATAAAATTAAAGCTGACACGTTACCAATGATAGTAGCTGACGAATGTCCTGACTGGTCTAGTACTAAATATAGGTATATGTTCACCCAGCACATACATCACAAAATTTCAGCTAAGCAATATCCTGGTTTATGGGTAGAGTCTTTAATGTCTCCTAGTGAGGCTGACACTTGGCATCATACAAGTGGCTATCAAAGTTCTAATAATAAAGCTATAGAGGCTTTTTTATTTAGTGAGGGTCAAACCGCTAGAATAACACATCTATTTTAACAATCCTTTGTTAATAAAGTTTTCTTAATTTATAGTTATAATTATAATTATAGTTATATATTAGCGTAAATTAAAATAACTAAAATGACAAATATTAAATACAATACTAGAACTTTTTATGTACCAGTTGAAAAGCTAGAGACTCTAATTAAGTTCCAAAACAAATGCAAAGAGAACGGACATAAGTCATACTCAGAGGTAATATTAAAGCTCATGGAAAAGTACAACAATGGACAAATATGAGTTTTATTATAGGCAACGTCAAGAATGGGAGTACTGGCAAGCCACCGAAAGACATAACTTTTTAAGTGATAGACTGCTAGGGGTTTTAACACAGGCTAAATGGAATAGAGATATTCTTAAAACATTAAAACTTAGTGACAATGACTTAGAAATTCATAGAAATAGATTTAGTCAAATGATTACTCAAGTCGTTAAAATTTCTTTAGAACTTAAAGAGTTAGCTATTAACTACAATCCAAAAAGGATTAAACAAATAATTATTATATTAACCAAAATTAAAAACTACAACAATGAAACAATTAAAAACAGTTGACATAAAGGGTAAAGCCTACGTCACAGTAAATGAAAGAATTAAATATTTTAGAGAACATTTTACAGGATATTCAATGACCTCAGAAATAACTCATATTAATGACAATGGGGTTATAATTAAAACAAGTATAAACAATGACGCTGGAATAGTAGTAGCGTCAGGACACGCTCACGAAAAGCAGAATTCTACATTTATAAATAAGACTTCATTCATAGAAAACTGCGAGACTAGTAGTTGGGGAAGATGTTTAGCTAACTTTGGTATAGGAGTAGACGCTAACGTAGCTAGTGCGGATGAGGTAGCTAATGCAATAAAAAACCAATAACATGAAAGAGTTTAAAATAAGATGTTCGGCTATTGGTAAGATTATGACCAACGCTAGAAGTAAAACGGAAACACTATCTAAAACAACTAAAACTTATTTAGAGGAATGGAGTAAAGAGCAAATATATAACCGTAAAAAAGAAATATTTAGTAAGTACATAGATAAAGGAAATGCTGTTGAAGTAGACTCTTTAAACTTTATAGCTAAAGAATTAGACTATAATAGTTTAGTAAAGAATGAAGAGTCTTTTGAAAACGGTTTTTTAACAGGTACTCCAGACGCTATTTTAGATGACCATATAATAGATGTAAAAAATAGTTGGGATTGTTTTAGCTTTCCTCTATACTTTAATAGTGTACCTAATAAAGACTATTACTACCAGGCTCAGGGCTACATGGCATTAACTGGAATTGACAGGTTTAAGTTAATATATACACTAATGGACACTCCAGAGGATTTAATTCAAAGAGAATACTTTGGAGACGAAAGCACTGACTTAGTAGAGTTTGCTAGTAAATATAAATATTCTAATATAGAGTCTAAATACAGGATTAAAGTGTTTGAAATCTATAGAAATGAGGAGGATATAAATAATATCTACAATAGAGTTGAAGAGTGTAGGTCATATTTAAAAAGTCTTTGGGTAGACTTAAACTTTTAACTAATGAAAAAAATTGCTATAATTGGTGGGTTAAGCTTGTTAACTGCTGGAACTACTAACCTAGTATGGCATAAACAAAAACTAAATTTAAACCCTAACACATTCGCAATAGCTACAGGAAGTGTTTTTGTAGCGATAGGAATAACATATAAATTTTAATGATAAAAAAAGAATGGCAATGGATGCTAGATTATAAACAACAAAAGCAAAAAACAATGGATAAAAAACCAACAATATACTGCGGTGGTGGTAAAAAAATGAATGATAACTGGATGACTGTTACTGTTCATATTGACAAAGTAAAAGAACACGTTTTTGATTATAAAGGAAACAAGTACCTTAAACTAAATGTAAACCTAAAGGACCAGCCTGACCAATTTGGAAAAGATGTTTCTTTGAGTGTTAACACTTATAACCCAGACGAACAAAAAGAAGCAGCTCCAGTAGCTAAAGTTTCTGATAGTTCTGATGACTTACCTTTTTAGGTTTCATGAAAGAGTCGAAAGTCTTAGAGGTATTGGGTTTGACTTCGTCAGATATACAAGATATGTTAATTCAGGGAATGACATTTCCACAGATAGCTAAAATGTATGGTGTCGAATACATAAGTTTATTACAAGCTTATAAAATCCAAAGAAAAAACTTTAAGTATATTGACTATGTACAGGAAAAAGTTAAAAGAAATGAGGGAGTAATAAAAGCTCCCTCTTATAATTTCGACCAGCTTTATACTTGGGAGTCATTATGTTTAAATGAGATTAGAGCATATTACAAATACAAAGATAAAAACAAAGCATATTTTGAGCAAAGAACTACCATACTTTAAAGCCTATCCTAGTCAATGGTTAGGGGGTGACATAATGTATTTATCTAAAGAGGATAAAGGTTCTTTTATAGATGCCTGTTTTCACTACTGGAATAAAGATTGTAAAATGACTTATACTAAAATGGCTAGACGAATTAGTCAAGAGTCTTTAGATATTCTTATAGATGAAGGCATGATTGAAAAAAAGGACAACCAAATTATAATAAAATTTTTAGATACACAATATAAAGAACGAAAAGAACAATATTTAAAAAGAGTTATAGCAGCTAAAAAGTCTAAGAAAAAAAATACTTTTAGCGACCCAATACACAAAAATACAGACTCTTTAAACAAATTTTTAAGCACTATAAATGGCAATACTTGAGAAAGGCTACGGCTTAGACTACGCTATTAAATACAAAAACGGAGAAATTAAAAAAGGAATAGGGATAGGCTGTTCTATTACTGACAAATTTGTAAGATTTAAACCTGGGCAAATGGTAGTCGTTTCTGGCTTTCCAAATGTAGGGAAAACATACTTTTTCATTTGGTATTTACTTTGTCACTCTATGAACAATAAATTGAAGTGGTGTGTTTGGAGTGGTGAGAACTCTCCAGAACTATTAAAAATTAGTATGATTCAAATGCTAACAGGACAAAAAGTTGAGGACCTTTCTAAATCTGAAATTAAAAAAAAAATAGAAATTATTGACACTTACTTTAAATTTGTTGACAATAGAAAATTATATACGGCGGCAGACCTTTTAAATATATTTGCTAAAGAGAATGTAGATGGATGCTTAATAGACCCCTACACAGGTTTAAATATAGAAAGAGGTGGTAAATTAGGACAGTTTGATAGAAACTATTTATTCTGTAATAATGTAAGAGAATTTTGTAATAAGACTGGAAAGACTATTTATATTAATACACACCCAATAAGTGAAGCAGCTAGAAGAGTTTATAAGCCTGGACACCCTTTAGAGGGATTCGTCCAGCCTCCAAAATCTAGTGATATTGAGGGAGGCATGGGGTTCATAAATCGAGCAGACGATGTTTATGCTATTCACAGAATGGGCAACCACCCAGAATTTAAAACAATGACTGAACTTCATGTTCAAAAAGTTAAAAATATTATGACTGGAGGAGAGTTAACAACACTAGACGAACCTTTAAGATTTAATTTTTATAATGGATATTATACAATCGGAGGAAATAACCCACTAAAACACATACAAAATGGATGAACTAGACGTAATGTTGAGAAAAAATAAGCTAGATATAATGATTATTAAAGCTAGTGCAGATATTGAAAAGACTAATAATAAACTAAAAAAAGAGGGTTTAGAAACCTTAGTAGATATATTAGACTTAATTCATGATTTACAACACGAAATAAGACAAAACTATAGAGACATAGCAAAACTTAAATATGAAAACGCTGTAGCTTACAAAGAAAATGCTATATTAAAAACAGATTTTTCTACCTATAAACATAATTTAAAACAAGCTGAATTAAAATCTACTAAAAATGTTTAAAATTTATTTTATTATATTAGCGTCACATATGTTCACATTTATAGTAGGTTGTTTATTTACTATAATTATTGAGGGTTTTTATAAAGACAAATGAAAAAAAGGACTTTAAATGAATACAGACAGACAAAGGACTCAGATTATAACCAGCCTTATAGTCTTGTTGAGCGTAATATTAATTTATTGTGTAGGATTTATCCTAACGACGCTGAGTTAGGAAAAATAATTAGAAAACATTTTCAAATATTATGACTTTAAATTCAAATCAAAAAGGAAAACGTTTTGAAAGAGACGTGGCAAAAAAATTAAATAAGGTTTTTAAAACCAACGTTCGACGCACCCCTATGAGCGGCGGAATGAGTATTAAAGGCGACATTATAGACATTAACCCAGACTCTATTTTATTTGACTATCACTGGGAATGTAAGAACCAAGAAAAGTTAAACATCTGGAAAGCCTTAAAACAGGCTAGAAATGATAAACCAATGGGAAAAACTCCTGTATTGGTGTTAACTAAGAACTTTGAGAATGACTATGCCTGTCTAGAATTTGAGGACTTTATGAATTTATTATTAACCATACAACAACTAAAAGATGAAATCAACACTAAAAAAGATAGCTGAAATAATCAAAGAATACAAACAAACTGACGTATTTGATGGTAACAGCTTAAATAAACAACTAAAAGAATTAACAGCCTATCTATACTATATAGAAACTATTAGAACAGAAGCACATCAAAACTATGAAAAGGTTATACATGATAGAGTAAAAGAGGGATTTTCTGTAGCTAGAGCTACTAATGAGGCTAATGTAGAAGTCCCTGAAATGTATAAGCTTAGAAGATTGTTAGAGTCTGGATATAGAGTTATAGACGCTATGAGGACCAACATAAGTTTTCTTAAGTCTGAAATGTATAACGTGACAAAAGAATATTAATGGAAGTCAAACCAATAAAAAATTATGAGTGTAAAGATTGGTTATTAAATAAACACTATGCTAAAAGAATGTGCAGCATATCCTATGCTTTTGGTTTATATATTGATAATATTTTAAATGGTGTATGCACTTTTGGTAAACCAGCAAGTAATTCTTTATGCGTTGGTGTTTGCGGTAAAAATAATAGTAGATATGTATATGAATTAAACAGATTGATAACAAATGATAATTTAATTAAAAATAGTTTATCTTTTTTTGTTTCTCAATGTTTAAAAACATTACCATCATTAATTATAGTAAGTTATGCTGACACTTTATATAATCATAATGGCTATATATATCAAGCTACTAATTGGATATATACTGGTAAAACAAAAGAAAGAACAGATATTGGCACTAATAATAATTCTCATAGTAGGCATTATAATAAAAACATAGATTATAAAAAAAATAGAAAATTTAGAAGCTCAAAACATAGATACATTTATTTTACAGGTAGCAAAAAACAAAACAAAATCTGGTTAAATGAGCTAAACTATCAAATACATAAATACCCAAAAGGTGTAAATAAAAGATACGATTCAAGTTATAAACCTAAAGTTCAAATAAGATTATTTTAAATGAATAAAAAGCTAATTAAAAAAATAGAAAACTTTATATTTTGGATAGGTAGAGAATACAATGTCGTAGAATTAGAGGACTTTAAACAAGACATTTTTATCATACTACTAAACAAGGGTGAAGATTTCATCATTCAATTAGACAAAGAAAACTCTATTAAAAAATATGTTTATAAACTTTGCCTCTACCAAATAATTAGCGAGCGTGGACAATACAGAACGAAATACTATTTACCTAGTCAATTTAGTAGCATAGAGGACATAGAAACTTACTCTAATAGTTGTTTTAAAGATGAGGTACTAAAAGACCTTATTGACTCTTTAGATGGCTTAGATAAAATAATGATGGAACAATTATTGATTTGTAGTGGTAATAGAAACTGTTTAGCTGAAAAAAGCGACATCCATAGAAATACAATACAATATAAGTTCAAAGAATTAGCAAATAAGATAAAACAAAAATGGACATTAAATGAATTCTATAGTTAGTTTATTAGTAATAATTACCATAGCTACTACATGGGTAGACTATGCTAGACCTTCGATTGATAAATGGGACTACAAGCCTTTTAACTGTAGCTTTTGCCTTACGTTTTGGTTATCCTTAATTTATTTTTTAATAACTTTAAACCCAATAATATTAATAACACCGTTAATTTTGCGTATAATTGAAAGACGTTTACTATGACAATAGAACAAACCATCAAACTATATAATAAAACAAGTGCCTTTCCAGGCTCTATAGACATATCCTTTTTAAGAAACAACTTAGAACCAATATTAAAAGAATTACATCCAGATATGAAAGTAAGTTGGGCCTGTAATAGTTGTGTTAAATCTCAAATGCAAATCTTATTTAATTGGCTTACTGAAAAAGAAGCTAAGGAAGTTAAACAAGTAAAAAAGAAAAAGAATGTCAAACGAAAAAGAGTTGCTAAAAAGTGATTTTAGCTATGGTTATTTTATTGACGAAGATGGACTCTTCTTTTATTCTGAAATGAATGGAGAGGTTTACCAGTGTTTTGACATTAATGGCGTGGCTACTACAACTTTTGATTTTGAGACAGATTATAGAATTTTAGAATTAGCATATATAAATGAAGAAAATGGAATGGATGAAGATGAAGACTTTTAAAGACAAAATGTTAAAAAGAAGATTAACATATAATGACAAAAGAGTTTATATAAAATCCCTAGATAGTAAGTTGGCAATAGTTAGCCATACTGAAGAGGGTAATTATAAACAATTTAAA
>Ga0181410_1000554_pt1 | contig 16520 bp, 24 predicted proteins | sample 33SPOviralmetaG_FD_130112 | JGI IMG/M metagenome (GOLD analysis project Ga0181410, IMG submission 130112) | Marine viral communities from the oligotrophic San Pedro Time Series (SPOT) site, San Pedro Channel, CA, USA - 33 SPOT_SRF_2012-06-20 | ecosystem: Environmental > Aquatic > Marine > Strait...
AACGGCATGCCTGATTCGGTTGCCAAATCTTTTACCCTGTAGGTAACGCCCGGCTTGATAATCTCGAAAAGCTTTGCAGCCTCGTCGTGATACTTTCTTAGTTTTGTCATATTTCCCATAATTAAGTTTTCCCTTTCTTTCTACTACTATTATACCATATTTGGCACATTTTGTACAGAAGTATTTTCGTTATTAAGTCCTTTGCTGTCAACGGCTTGTGTAGTATTGGCCAAAGTTGTAGCTGTCTTCTGTAAGTGGTACGGCTTCAAAGACTTGTGACACATGTCTTCGAATGAACTGCATCGATATTGGTCAATTATACCATAGGTGCCCTTATTTTTGCTCCAGTAGAAGCGTATGCAGCGTTTCATAGCCATTTTTTTACCGCCGGGTGGTTTTTCCAATTCACGTATAGCACTTGGTGGAATAAAGAAATAGTCCACTCTTTCTAATATAGTATTCGCGACCACCACTCTCAGTGCACCTGGCTTAGTTTCAGTGCTGGTTATAACACCATTGTATTGATTTCTGTTTTTTGAAATTGTGCATGTCTTAGCATCTGATAAGTCGCATGAGTAATCATAGGGTAAGTTTTCATCGCCTACCCAAGTAAGATTACCTTCTTGCGCGATTAGCTTTTCTATAATGCGTTCTACATTTAAGTCTAGCGGATCTGCTTTCTCGTAACCTGGGTATCTGCCCTTTATCACTTCGTTGTATAGTAATGTATTTTTAGAAACCATTAAGCAACCATTCCAATAAATTTGTTAACGAATACTCGGTCTGTCTTTCGGCCGACTTGATTCTTTGTGAAAGCTTTGGCCAACTGATTGTCGGTCATGCCGCCAGTCTCAATATCTCCGAAGTCATTTGCATCAGTCAAGTTTTGGCTTCTGTCATTCTTGACAATAAAGACTCGGTCAAATCCGCCTGCCGCATCTCGAGTAACAATCTTGTCTTTCTTCATAACTTTCCATTCGTCATTAGAAAGAGCATGGTACCCGGCTTGTCTTGTGCCAGCCTTGGAGTCAACCAAGAAGAAGTGAGTCATTGTCGCACCAGTCGTTTTCTTGAGGTGCTCATTCAAATCTTTTTCAATTGTATTTCTACTGGAGAGAACACATTGTTTGCCATTCAGTTTACCAATACCGGTTCCGCCATATCCAAATGATCTGCCATACACTCTAGGGTTGTGACCAGAGCCATCGGTCAAGTACATAATTGATGTTTTCTCAATCTTGTGCTTGGCAATAAATTCTTTTGTCTTTTTCATTATAGCAATAGTAGCCAATCCTAGAGGAGTACCTCCCATGCTTTCGGCTCTACTTGGTTCTGATCTTGACTCAAACATTTCTGAGGCAACAAACATGTGGTAAAGAGCTTCTTTCCACTTTGACTTCTTCAAGTCGGATGTAAGTAACTCAGTCATGTGAAGGTCACTCATATCGAACTGGCCTTCTTGGTGATCAAATTCTGTATCTCGTGTATTAGCATAAGTGGAAGTAAATCCGTAGACCTTGAAAGGAATACCAACTGCTTTGCAGAACATTGAAAGATTGATCGTTTGCTTGTAAATTGTTCCAATCACATTAGACATTGAACCAGACATATCGATTAGGAAAATCATTCCGTGAGACTTGGCGTCGGCCAATGTAGTAATTGAGTTGAAAATATCTTCACTGTACTTGTAAGCGTGGAGAGCATTAACATCGATTTTGCCAGTCTTAGCAACTGTAGCTCGCGTATATTGATAAGCCGACTTTTTCATCTCGAACTCCATCTTGAGACTGTTTACAAACCGCTTGGATGTTGAGTTGAACTTTTTGTATAACTCAATAGCAGAAGTATTATTGTCTCGGTAATAACTGTAAAAGCCATTAACAAGAGCGTCTTGAAACTCGTTGCTTGCCAATCGTGATTTGCGAACATCTTCATAACTCACGATGGCGTCTTCAATCATTTCATTAGTGGGAGCAATGAAGTTGAAGTGTCTGACGTCATAGTTGTCTAAATCTTTGTCAAGTCTGTCATTTGAAAGATTGTCGTTTAAAGCATCTTGTGACTGAGAACCATATTGGCCAGCTCCTTTGATTGGTGTTTTGGTCTCTTCGGCCTCAGCTTCAGTACCATCGTCTTTCCAACCGTCATCTTGTCCACCGCCAGAAGAAGCTTCGTCAGATTCGTCATCTGAGTCGTTGTCGGAATTGCTGTCACCAGATGAATCACTGTCGGAATCGTCGGTGTCGTCATCTTCAGGCGATACCCAATCTCCGCCAGAACCAGAACCAGACTCTTCAGTTTCTGAATCGTCGGAGTAGTCATCGGCTTCACTTGGAACCCCCTCGCCATCGCCATCTGCATCAGGCTCGTCATCACTTTCGCCTGGCTCGTTATTGTCGAGATCGCCAAGTTTTTCTTTGAATAAATTAACTGCCTCAAGAACGTCGTCGTATGATTTGCAATTGAAAGCTGCATTGACCAATTCCATTTCGTCATCTGCAAAAGGAACTTCGACCAAATCGCGAAGCTTTGCTTTGATGTTGATTCTGTCGACAAGAGTCCTTTCTGCCATTGGAATCGAGTCCAATTTGAAAAAGTCATTCTCGTGTAAAAATGTGTAACCTGCTTTGAAAGATGAAATCAGGCCAGGATATTCTTTCTGAACCATTTTCTCAATTCTGATGTCTTCAATAATATTGCAGACTGAAAAAGGAATGCCCTTACATCTTGAAGCGAATAGCTCGGCTCCGTCAGAAGGAGTATTTAAAGCGTGGGAAATCTCGTGGCCGATAAACAAATCAAGTACGTCGTTGTTGATCGTCTCCCAAAGTGGTAATTCAAGAACTCGTGTCTTGAGATTAAATGAAGCGGTATCAAAGTTACCCCGCTGAATAGTAATGTTTTCTCGAGCCAATAATTTAGCCACCATAGATTTGACCTCGGTGCTCATCAATTTCTCGATTTTCTTGTTTTGAATGTTTTTAGTATCGTAATCCATATTCCCTTTCTTTCTACTACTATTATACCATATTTAAGGCGCTGTGTAAATAATTATCTTCATCGTTAAGGCCTTTGCTGTCAACGACTTAGGGGTAGGCACACAAAAAGATAGTATGTTTTTGTAAGTGATACAGCCGCAAGGACTTATGACTTTTAGTGATTTTACCCCTGTTTATAGGGGTCGTTTTTGAATACTGTGGACGTTGGACCGGCGTCTTTATCAATCTTTTTGAGTACCGAGCCCCATTCTCCACCAGCTTTTCTAGCTCTTGAGCCTTCTAGTTCAGATACAAATCCCGGTGCACCTATAAGGTATTTCCAATCATTACCTTCTTGTTTAAGAACTTTCTCTTTATCAGTATATGAGCAAAAGACTTCTTTTACTTCACCAGTTTTTTGATTTTCTATTTCGTATGTTGGCATATTTTCACTTTATCATTATTAAGTATATATATTTATAACGAAAAGGCAGCCGAAGCTGCCCCTTTTTTTAGTCTACTTTTACGTATTTAACGTATGTAGCACCTCTGTAATTTAGAGTCACTTCCATTGTATACCTCCCAATGTTAGTGCGTTGCTTCCCACTCTATGTGGTACTTCCGAGCCGAAGCTTCAACGTGTTACAAATCTATTTATTTAAAATACCCAGCGATATCCGAAGAATACTTTATTTTTATATACGTCAGCATCTTTATTAAATAGATGCAACCCTTGGTAACCAACTTCTGCATAATGAAATTGATTGTATTTCCAAGCAAGAGTTACACTTGAAACAAATACTTCTTCTTCACGTTCTAATCCTAAACCCTGATAACGATTACCAATATCTTTATAGTTGGTAATAAGGTGAGCACCCATTGCGCTTACTTCAAGTTTTGGTGTAATTGGATATTTAACGATAAGAGCAGTTTTAAGATTCTCTTTCATATTCCAATATGCTACAGATGAATCCATTACTTCGTACACAGTGTTTAACCCAATCACTGTACCTCTTTCGGTAAAATATGTTATGTTGGCGCCATACGTTGGTGTTGAATATTCAGTTAGGTTTCCTGCTTGGTCTTTTACTAATGCATCAATACCACCATAATTTATTTTAATGATAGTCGACGGATTCATTACATAAGAGAACTGTGCATAATACATATCAGTATCAATTGCACCACGGACTCCATTGTATTCTAAAAATGATTTCTTACCTACTAACTCTAATATGAAACGCTTACCAAGGATTTGTTCTGCTGTGAACGAATATGTATTTTTAGTAAAGTCACCATTAGTCAATTCCGTGCCACTTCCAACAGGCAAGTTGTCGGACCATCTTTTAACATAGTTTTCATACCCACCTTTAAGCTTTAAAAGATAACGAGGTTGCCATGCTAGCTCGTACGAACTCTTATTCATAAAGTACGTTACATCGATATCGTCATCAATATCACTTGGCTCTCTTTCTGAATGAGAGAATGTGTTTGCAGAATCGAGTATGAGTTTTGGGGTTATCTCGTATTTGCTTTTGATGCCAATGTTACCAAACACCAACGTTTTACTATCAACAGTCCTGTGTCTTATTTCTGGCTGCGCTTTTAGAGTTATTAAATCTCTAAAGAACTTGCCATCTATTCCTAGTGATTGACTGAAGTAAAAGGTTGATGTTTGGTCGGGCGTACCTGCTGCCCGCATGAAAACATTGTCATCAAAAAAGATTCGACTAAATGAAGTTAACTTAAACTTTTTCTCTGCATAGCCAGATAACACCAGCGAGAGGCAGAATAATATAGATAATAATATAAATCTCATGCATTTATTTCCGTTTTCTTAATAGTAATATTAGCGCTGCTCCGCCCATAAGTAATCCTACTGCAGCGGGTTCTGGTATTATAACCATATTTATACTTGCTCCTGTAGGACCAGATATATCAACTGTACCCGATATAGATTCTTCCAACTCATAAGAAGTAATAGCAGCCCAATACGTTGTTCCTGCTATTAGGTCTTGAGTTAATTCAAATTGATATGTGTTACCCCCATCGTAACCATCATCGTCTTCTGCTATTAGATTTTTCTTTACATCAGTTAAATCAAATGCATTTTCATAAAGATAGATAAACGTATCAGCTTCAGAAAAAAGTGTTTCGCCGGTATAGTCAAATGAATCATGTGATAAGATAGATGTATTAGTTGCAGTCCAACTACCTGATGTATCTACTGTAAAATACGCAAGGTTATAATAGAATATACCACTATCTTCACCAGGTGGAGTCCAAGACAAAGAGGTTTCATCAAAATCAAATTCAAAAGTAGTAATTAAATCTGCATAAAGAGTTGATGCAACTAATAATAAACCTATAAGTAATTTACGCATGCCTTCTCCGAATTGCTACATATAAGAATGAACCAAACGCTAGCATTAACGTATAAGTTGATGGTTCAGGTACTGTAGTAAAATATAGTTCACTGGGTCCATTTATTTCAATGTCCATTGAACCAAGAGCATCAGCAGCAAAAGAAGTAAATACTACTAAATATTGTTTTTCTTCTAAATCAAATATACCATTAAATGCGCCTGCACCTATGCCGGTTCCTTGACCTTCTCCGCTACTTTGGCCTCCGCCCCAACCATAACCTATACCAGAGTTAAAAATCTCTGGTGCAGTAGTTATGACATTAGTTAAATCAAAATCGTCAGTATCATATAACAATACTTGTGTATCGGTCGTTGAACCATCTGATCCTTGTAATGAACTTGAGTAATTAGAAAAAGTAAAATTACTACCTGCGCTATCGGGTGTCATATATATCCACTCGTAATATGTGCGTTGAGTAGCTGGGCCACCAAAACCTTCAACATATTGGTCATCTTCTAAGACGACGTCTATGTCATAGTAAGAATAATTTTCGGTTTGACCAGTAAGTGGTCCTAGTATGCTTATTGATGCATACGTTGATAATGTTGATAATAAAAAGACTATTCCCAGTAACCCCTTTTTCATTTTATTTTTTTCCGATTAGTTTACCCATGAGTCCAAAGATTTGGCCAAAGATTCCTAATCCTTTACCGAGCCAAGAGTCTTTAGGTATGAGTAATGTTAACATTGATAAGATACCAATCGTTGCGATTGCTATCTCAATTAAATTTCCTTTGCATTGTTGAATTATATATTGTATCATAATTGTTCCTTAAATTGGTGTTGCGTCTGTATCTCCCATGTCATAACCTGGTGCGCTTGGGCCAAATATATCAGCAAAGTTTATATCACTTGCAGGGCCAGCGGGTGAAACTATAACTGTGCCGGGTGTACCTTCGATTGGGGTAAGTACCATTTCGATAACTTCTTCTTTAACCGTTTCTTCAATTACATCGTCTATTTGAACTACCTCTTCTACATTTACGGCTACTTCGATGTCATCGATTACTACATCAGCATTTACTAAAATATCGGCAATATCTATTTCCGCCACTTCTACTTCAACTTCAGGTGTTACTTCTATTTCTGTTTCTGCTACCATTGTATGAGGTTTAATATCGTCTATTTCGTCAATCGATATATCATCTACTTCTATTTCTACTTCATCATCAGTAGAAATGGGTGGGGCCTCCGATTCTGATTCGACTTCTGCAATCTCAATTGCAGGTTCCTCATCAGCAGATATTTCACTTTCTTCAACCACCTCCTCTTCGCTATTGTTAATACCAAATAATGCAAGAAGGCCACCACCACTAGATTTCTTTACGCCGCCATTCGAGTTTTCATTTGAATCGTCCGCTGTCGTTTCAGCCACTTCTTCAGTCTCTGGCTCGTCAACTGCCGTTTCATCTTCTTGCTCTTCTGGTATTTGGTCATCTTGTGCTGGTTCTCCTTGTTCTTCAGAATCAGGTTCTTCATTATCGTCATCTCCGCCTGTGAGAAAACTAAAGAAACCTTTCTTCTTTTTGGGTTGTTCTTCAACCTGCTCCTCGGCTTCTGGCTCAGGTTCGTTAGATTCTTCTTCAGCTTCTGGCTCATCAGCTTCTTCAGCTTCTGGCTCTGATTCTGGCTCGGGCTCTGATTCTTCTTCGGCCTCTTCAGCCTCTTCTTCATCATCGCCTCCTAAAAGTTTTGAGAAGAAACCTTTTTTCTTTTTCTTGGGTTCTTCTTTTTCTTCCTCTACGGTTTCTTCATTCGAATTTTCGTCCTTTGTATCAGACTTATCAGAGGTTTCAGCGGGTTCTTCAGAAACTTCTTCCGTTTGAGTTTCTTCTCCGTTCGATTCTGTTCCCTTAGGTAATGTTGAAGGTTCATTTGGTTCCTTTGGTTCTGATTGAGCGGGAGGAGTAGGTGGGTCTAAATCAATCTCAATATCACCCATACCAATAATTGTGGTGAACCCCGCGAGAGGATCGTCCCAATTAATGTTTGGATGTTCGAATTTAACTTCTTCCCATTTTTCTTCAGCAACTTGCTGAACTACTCGAGTTTCTTCAACTACGGTGTCGACTTGGAAATATGCTGCGGAGCCTAGTGCTATTACACCGGCCGGTCCTAATGCTGCAAGTTGTGTACCTATCTGTTCTAGTGTACCGGGCGGTTTTGCTAATTCTTCGGCTATGTTTGAGCCACCACTACCACCATCATCTTCGTCTTCTTCAAATTCAAATCCAGGTTTTACCTCTCCGAGCAAGGTCGCGGACGCTTTCTTCAGTAATTCAAACTCTTCATTCTGCTTATCAGGCTTTGAGAGTTTCTGAACGATATTTGCTGCGTCTTCTACGGATAGTTCTTCCGCATCAGCCTTTGACTTTCCCTTATCTTTGGCCATAGTTTCCCTTTAATTCTATTTAGGAAAACGGAGGCCTTGAAAGCCCGACTTTATGCTGCTTTAGTCCACCAATTTGGTGTGGGACGTTTTGTCCATACCATCTTAAAATCTTTGGCGTGGTAGTATGTTCGATAAGATTTGACCACATCAGGCCCTTTACAATCTTCGAACATTGCCATTCTAAAAGGAGTTAGACCATCATTTGAAATATTGGCAGGCCCCCAAAAAAGGTCTTTGCGTAAAAGCGAATCTGTTTTATGTATCTTACCATATCGATAAGTATATTCATCACAAAGAGCATTGAATAGTTTCCAATGCCAACGATAGTTCTCTATGCTTTCCATAGTCCATATCGTACAAGGGTGTTTCATGTGAACAGCTTTATAGAAATGCTTTTCTCTTTCATCGGGTAGTTCCCAGTATTGAACCATGCGCTTACCCGACTTAGATGGTCGTCTATCTTCTGTTCCGTCTAGAATGCGATGTGCAGTCGATAGCATTTGAGCTGACTCCACAATCATCTTTACCACATGTTTGTCGCAATGTTCTTTGGCCGCGACTACAGGGTCTTTATCTAATACGAATATATTCATTTATAAATCGTTATCAAAGTCTTTTAGTTGTTTAATTAACGTTTCTTTCTTGAGTCTCTTATCGAGCTCGAGTCCATGTTGACGGCCCAACTCTTCTAGTTCATCTTTTGACATTTCTTCATAGCCGTAATCATACTCTTTTGCGAAGAGCTTGTCAATATTATTAAATAGTTCTGCGGTCTTTAATTCAAACCAATCAAATATATTATTTAACATTAGCTATCACCACCTTTCACGAATTTTGGATATGCCTCTGCCATCAAGTCACGAGTGAATGATGGAAATACCTCAGTAATGTTTTTGTCTTTCATAGCAATAAAGATTGGTGCATCGTCTTCATGTACTTTATTTAGTAAATCAATGAAATACTTTTCTCTCATATATTGCTTATCGTTAAAGTTCATCATTTTTTTAATAATGTCATTGAACTCTTGGTGTGATGGCAATGAACCCTCTTCGTTTTTAGTATATGGTGGTGCACCCTTTGGCATTTTTAAATCAATATGTTTTCCATAAGCTGCCATAAAGATACTCCTAATAGTAAAATCTTCAACCTGTCTTAGTTGGTCAATCTTACGCTTGTGCTGTTTTAAGTCGTCTATCTTTTTTAGTTTTTCGTATAATGTTTCCATAATTATTTCCTGTGAAAGTCACCCACTGATTCGACTAGATTATTCAATCGATTGACGATTAGATAGTTTAGTACCTTCATGTTTGGTGTTGATTTGATTGCGCTGTACTTATCTAAAATCTTAGTGGTTACCTCTTCTGGTATTTCTTCTAAGTCAATTACCTTTTTGTTTCTTTGGTAATTGCGATAAGCTTGTGTAGGCATAACATCTTGTAAATTAGAATAGCCTTCTATCCATGCTGCGATCTTCTTTTTAGATAAAGGAGTCTGTTTCTTATCGTCATCAACGAATGTGTCGTCGTCTGATAGAACATTTGGTACACCATCGCCAGAGTCTCCTCTGAAGATATGCTCTTGTAAATATGCAATAGGGTCTTCGTGAACAATCATCTTACGAGTAAGTGGACTGTATTGCTTTACATTTGAATGCTTGTGTAACTGAATAAAATCTTTGTCAGCAGAGATAATCATAACTGGTTCATGCTTACCAAACTCTTGTGTCTGTTGAACTAGAGTAGCAATAATATCATCTGCTTCTACTCCATACTCATGTACTACATCAAACGGAAGATTCTCTGAAATCTCATTGCGAACTTTAGTAAAGGTATTGAAAATAGATTCCCAGTCTTTACCATCAGAGTCTCTGCTCTTCTTTCGAGATGCCTTGTACTCTGGGTAATAGTCTTTTCGCCATGAGCCACCATCTCCACATACAATCATTCGGCCATATTCGTCTCGGTGTTTCACATTGTACATTCGTAATGAATTTAGAATGAAGTGACGAATTAAGCCTTCATCTTCGCCACCACCTCGTGCAAATAATGCACCCATTGCTATACCTGAATAATCTACTAATATCATTATGTTTACTATATTACCCTATCTTGAGGCAAATGTCAATCACTTTTTTTAATCAAATGTCCTAGATGTCTGCGGTGGATTTTTCCGCCGACAAAAGCATTAAAATATTCTTTTGGTTTTAATAGAACATCTCGGTCTATTTGTTCTTTCATTTCATAATACGTCATCTCGCCAAGAGAACTACAAAGGCGTAGTATATTTCGTTCAAATCTCCATTCACCTGTATTCTCTACAAGTTCCTTAACTGCTTCGCTCGAACCGTGATATGTTTTCCAGTCTGATTCTTTGACTGACCTTCTTTTGTTTTTCTTACCTTTTAGTGGTGGACGAGTAACTTTAGACCAGAACTTTTTCTTGCCTATATACTTCATATCAGTTTGTGTATCTGTAATTTCATACACAAAACCAATATGCTTTTCTATCATTTCACTAGTAAATTTTTTACCATTATATTTCCACTCACTCATATAGTTATTTATCAAAGAAAACTTTGAAGTGATTATTGAAATCGTTTAGTATTCCATCGTATGGTTTATCCTGCAGAAAAATTCTTTCTATCTCTGCGTGCTCATAATCATCAGTTGGCCACTCATAGTACAAATCTTTAGAAAAGAAGATTAATGTTTTAGCCTTCTGCCCTGGGCCAGCACACATTCTTCTAACACTTACCACTAGTCACCTTGAAATCCAACATCTTCGTGGTCAGAACCATAAGTCCAAGAACCATCAGCAATTCTTTTTTGTTTTAATTCTTCAAAAGATTTTTCTTTAGTTCCACCATCATAGGCCCAACCATATCCTTTGTTAATCATTCTTTCTTGGATAGATATGTCTTCACCTTCTTTATATAGCCAACCTAGCATTCTTCCATACTTACCATCTTTTTCGGTTTTGATAATTATGTTTTCAAACATTAGTGCTTCTTCAAGATATGCTGCAGCTTCTTTGCCAAGATACTTTTCATATAAGTTTCTTGTTCTTGATTCTGGTGTGTCGATTCCTGCTACTCGAACTCGCTCTTTTTTTGTAAGTCCAAATCCCAAATCGACTAATATGTCAACGGTATCACCATCAACAACTCTTACTATTTCTTTTACTTTGTATGTGTACATTATAGTGTTACCTCGTTTCCGCAGAAAGGACAATATTGTGGCCAAATATCTTGGCTATCGTCTTCTCCTACTTCCGACATTTTCATTTCGTGACACACAATAGTATATCTCATACCACAATGTTCACACTCTATATAAATTTCTTCTTCTTCCATTATCCCTCGCAACTAGAACAGGTTAATAAGCTTCTACTCAGCTCTTGAGCAGGATTGGTTCCTCTATGATAATATAAAGTTTTGACTCCTAACTCCCAAGCTTCTATTAATAGCTTATTTATATCGCGGGGCGCAGTCGACGGGTGAATCATTAAGTTCAATGATTGAGCCTGATCGATATACTTCTGTCTAGATGAAGCTTGAATAATAACATCTTTCTGAGATATCTCTCCGAACGTTTTGAATACTGCTCTTTCTTCGTCAGTTAAGAACATGAGGTGTTGTACTGAACCGCCAGTAACTAAAATAGATTTCCATATATCTTTGTTGTTCTGTCCGTGTTCCTCTAGAACTTTTATTAGCTCTGGGTTCTTATACGTGAACTTACCCTTTGCTAAGTCTTTTACAAAGTAATTACTATTCAATGGTTCGATACTTGGTGATACTTGACCTAGAATAAATGAACTCGATGTAGTAGGAGCAATTGCCATGGTAGTAGTATTTCTCATACCATACCCCTTAAGCAATTCTGGTTCGCCATACACTTCTGCCATTTCTCTAGAAGCCGCATGAGACTTTTCTTGAATCAATTTATGAATCTGAATATTAGTCATGTTAGCTTCTAATGATTCAAATGGGATTCTCTTACTCTGTAGATAAGAATGCCAACCTAGTACTCCGATACCCAATGCTCGTTGAGTAGTTGCAAACTCTACGGTTCTTTTCATAAATGGAATTTCAGAAGCCTTAGTTATAAACTCTGACATTACTGAGTCTAAGAAGTACGTTAATACTTCTACTGCATCAGTGTCTTTCCATTCTTCATAGTGAAGCAAATTCATAGAAGATAAACAACAAACAAATGATTGCCCCACCTCAGTAGATAAAGCAATCTCTGAGCAAAGGTTCGAGCCCCATACTGTTTTCTTCTTATCTTTATATACTTTTGGTTTGTTCTTATTTACATTATCACTAAACATGATGTATGGATAACCAGACTCAAATCGTTTCTTGATTATTTTACCCCATACCTTACGCTTATCTTTATCACCTTCAACCATTGATTGCATCCACTTATCAGATACAGTTACACCAAACGACATATTCTGAATTGGGTGACCTTCATTTCTAATTGATAGAAATTCATCTACGTCGGGGTGATCTACATTCAGATAACCTGCGAATGATCCTCTACGAACATTGCTCTGTGATACTACATTAGTAACAGTTTCGAATAATTCCATAAAGTGTACTGGGCCCGATGAGTGACCACCCGACTTAATCTCACGACCTCTTTCACGTAAGTGACCAAAGTATGCCGAGGTTCCTCCGCCTAGTTTAGACATCATACCAACTTCGGCGACAGTGTATAGAATTTCTTCCATCGTGTCGTCAATATAAGAACCAAAGCAAGAGATAGGTAAACCTCTTTTCTTACCATAGTTTGCCCATACCGGTGAGGCAAGAGAGTACCAACCATTGGCCATGTACTCTTCGAACTTCTTGGCGAAGCCTTCTTTCTTTAGAATCTCTTCGGCAGTTTTAGCGATGTTACGGATTCTACTCTCTGGTGTTTCTCTACCTTCTAAGTAGCCACGCTCTAAAAATAGACGACTATCCTCGTTTAACCAATAGTATTTGTCTCCCATATTAGCTATTTCCTGCTGTACGTGGGGTTTCGTAATACTTTTTAATTGTATCTATCTTTGAGTCCAATGAATCAATCTGCCCGATGAGTATTTCTATTTCGTGGCCGATGCCTGGATGCTCTCCAATTCCTGCGGGAGCTGTTAGATAGACTTCTAAGTCTGCTTTAGCGAGGTCTCTTTCGCCCTCTAGTTTTTTCAATATTGCTTTTATATGTGCGTTCATAATATAGATTTATACTAAAACAAGTCGTCTTCGTCATAAGATTTATCGTTTTTTGAATATTCTGTTGGTCGTTTAAAGAAGAAGTCTGTGGCAGTATTACCAAGTACATCTTCATCAAACCATGTTGTTTTTTCAAGTAATTCACTGTCGACGTCAGTGAACACGGGCTCTATTCCAATTTCTGTTAAGCTATCGTTTAATCGATTCTTAATAAAGTTTTTCATAATCGGAGAGCTTAGATTCTCCGATTGATATCCATTCACTGACCATTCAATGATAGCGGATTCCGCCTCGTATGCCTTAACGCATTGAGTTCTAATTAATTCGCAAAACTCTTCGTCAAATAGCTCAGGCATTTCTTGACGAATAGTATTAATCAATTTGATTCCTACCATTGAGTGAATCAGCTCTTCTTTAGATGTATATGCTACTTGTTGAGCAGTATCTTTCAATACATTTTTGAATCTGTTAAAATAATTGATGGTGTAGAACTGCGAAAACAGCGAAACATTCTCTACGTATAAAGTAAACAATATGAGTGAATATACATATTGCTTTTTTGAATCCTTATAGTACTTATGATTGTACTTACGCAAATACTTAACACGATTACGAATAATGTCAAGCTCAAGATTCTTTTGAAAGACGTCTTCCATTTCCAATAACTTAATCAATCTTTCATACGCATTGTTATGAATCACCTCTACGTTTGCCATTACATAACCGAGGTCAGTAAGACTAGGGTGTGGAAGATTCTGACCAAGCTTAGCCCAAAATGTTTTGACTGCTACTTCGATCTGGCCAATAGCAGACAGACAACGAACGACCATTTCTTTTTCTCGTTCGTTAAGGTGTACCTTAAAGTCCTGTATATCTGACTGGAAGTTAAATTCCTTATCAGTCCAAAATCCATTGTGCATGGATTCGATAAATTGATTAGCCCACGGATAGTGGTCTGGTTTACGTGATATTTGTTCTTCGAAGATTGTTGACATATTTGTTCCTAATTTAATACTATTATACACTATTAATTGAGAAAGTAAAGAACTATTTCTTTATTTCTAAGGGCTCCCGCTTTATTACTTTTTTCTTTTTCAGTAGGGGCTTATCAACAATTTGAACATCACCGGCTACAGTGTCATTCTCCTCGATGTCTTTTTTAATTGTCTTAATATCTTTATTAAGAATTTCTTGAATTGCTGTGTTAATACTATTGTACATGATTTATATCTCCTGGTGTTATGTATACTCTATTTTTAGTTTTAGGGTGATACACTTCGAACACCGGAGTACCTAGTATTGAACCGCATGGTTTGCAAGACTCATTGACAATTACTTCTGTTCCCTCTTTGACAAGCTCTTCGCCTGAAATCGGAAGCAGAAGATTTTTGTTTAAAACGTACGTCCCCTTTTCTAACTGATTGTTTTTATTTATAAAAAGGGTTGTCTCAACCAATGGAATATCTTTAATATTTGTTCCAGTTACTTCAGTTAATACGTTTGAAATTTCTTCGTCGGATAGCTCGGTGTGGTCTTTGATTAACCATAGAGCTGCTAAATAAGATGAAAGAGAAAGCTTACCAATCAATGGGACCTTACGAATCAACTTTCTTAAGTTAAAGGCCAACTTATGAAACATAGTATATACCTTCTTGTCACTAAGACTAAATTCTTTCTTATCTTTAACAAGCTTGTATTCTTTATCGATAATACCAGCCTTATATGCACCAGTCTTTTCTACGGGCATTGTCATTAAACGAAGAAGCCTAAGCGCAAAGGCTGTATCGGCTATCTTAATAAATTCGTTTAATTGTTTCATTATAGTTCTCTTAAAATCTTAATTATTTTTTCATCTAGTGGTATGTCCGTATGCCAATTGCGTGGAATATAATTTAAATAAACTAAAAATGTTTTCAAGGCCGGTTTGCAGTCTTCAGTGACCTTTAGGAAAAACATCCTATTGGCTGCTGATATTTCAAACACATTATAAAAAGATATTAAATGATTGAGAATAAGTCTTTCTTTTAATTCCCCGTCCTTTAAGTATCTTCCTAATAACCTTTTGACATATTTAATTTTATTAAAATCTTCCCAAAACTCTTCTTCTTGAAGACAAGCTTTGTTGGTATAGTTCTCTACTGCGTAAATCTTGATGTTTCTTTCAGTTGGTAATAATATAGCCATCAAAGATATTTATAAGACAGTGCCTTACTTAATATCTTTAATCAAAGCATTAATATACTTTTTCATACCTGGAGTATTTGGAAGTTTGTTTGCTTTGATTATGTCGTCTGCAGATTTGCCAGCAGAAATAGCCGTGTGGAGGTCTTTCATAGCACCCTCATCAAGTTCAAAGCGTTTAGCTATCTTATCAGACAACGCTTGAGCCGTTTCTGATATACCAATTAAGCCATCAACTAAAGTATCAATAGATTCAGCCTTAATTTTTTTCTTGCTTCTTCTTTTCTTTGTAGTTGATTCTTTCATCTTCTTTGGTTTAACTTCTTTTGGCTTTTCGGCTTCTTCCTCTTCGCCATCTTTAACTTCAACATCGTCTTGACCTTCAACACCAGTCTTAGTGTCGGGTGCAATTTCGTCATTTGACTTATATACTCCGTCTTTTTGACCTTCTTCGATTTCAGCGGATTCTTCAGCTTCTTCCTCTTCGTCTTCGCTATCAATTGCTTTATCAATTGCATCACGCTTCTTTTGAAGATACTCATCAGAATCGTCTACGTCTCCGTCGTTATCTACGTCGTCGTCTTCTTTTCCAACTGGGTCTAATGCGTCAGTTACTTGCTTTGCTACGTCGTCTCCTACTGTTACCGGATATGATTTTCCGTTAAACATGAAGTGACTCTTACCTTCTTCTTTAGCTGCAGATGCAGCAGTAATGAAATCAGAAGCATCCTCGTCAGTGAGTTCTGCTGCTATTTCATATACATTAATCTTACCTTCTAAAACAGATTTCGCTGCATCGGCAAGACCATCAATATTTCCTAATTTATGTTCTGTGAATGACATTTTTTGTTCTCCTTAATTTACCATTAATATTGCGCCGATGCCGGCAGTGATTATTGCTCCTATGACTATCAAGCCTAGTTGAACAACATTTGAAATTGTTGATTTAGATTTTGCTAATAGTACCTCTGCATCACGAAGGCGCTCTTCCATTTCATCAAATTTAGTGTGCAGATCGTCAATCGACTGCCAGATAGTTACAGTCTTTTCTTCAAGACTATGAATCTTCTCCTCAGCGCGGGCAAGTGATACTACTGCATCACATAGCTTATCAATCTTTTCCTCTATTCTATCTAGACGGGTGCCTTCTATTTTATTCATATTAGTTATCTACCTTTGCAGAGCCTCTCCATTGGTAACAAGACCAGTACCGAGCTTTCCATTTCGGGCCAGGGTTATCACAATTATGCCGTGCTCTAAAATTCTTTCTACGTTTGGGGTCGTCTCTTTTGATTTCCATATTGGGGTCACCAAATCC
>Ga0181410_1000556_pt1 | contig 16514 bp, 25 predicted proteins | sample 33SPOviralmetaG_FD_130112 | JGI IMG/M metagenome (GOLD analysis project Ga0181410, IMG submission 130112) | Marine viral communities from the oligotrophic San Pedro Time Series (SPOT) site, San Pedro Channel, CA, USA - 33 SPOT_SRF_2012-06-20 | ecosystem: Environmental > Aquatic > Marine > Strait...
ACCATCTTTGATTGAATCTTCTTGCCAATTTTGAGCACCATCTAGTGCATCTTTTAAATCTCTATATGCTTCTTGTCTTTGTTCAGCATCGTAGTAACCATCGGGTGTACCAATCATTCCGTCTTGTGAATAATCTGCACCATCTACTTCATCTTTATTTTCGGCATGCATAGCCGCCATATGTTTTTTGTATTTTGCTGAACCTTTCTTGTGTGGACTTTTGCCTTCGTCTAATCCTTCTACATGTTGCATTGCACTTTCAATAGCACTACTGCTATCTATAACATCTAATACTCTGCCACTTGCAAAGTTACCAATTGGTTGTCCACCTACTTCCATATTAGAATCTACTACTTCATCAACACTTAATGTTTCAATCTCATCATACATTTTTGCTTCTAGTTGTTCTCTAGTATCGGCAAATATCATCCAATTTTGACCACCAAATGTATCTATTAAATGATCTACTACTGCATCTTGAATAATGCTTCTTTCTTCACCTTCTTGTACACTTTCGTCCATACCTACATAACGCCAGTTCCAGGCACCAGCACCCATGTAACCATCTCTAACATAACCTGCGAGACTCATAGCCTTATCACTACTCATGCCTTTTTCTTCGGCCCACTTCATGATGTAATATGAACGAAGTTTATCACTTACACCAGCAAATTTATCAACGATATCCTGCTCTGGTCGAGGATCGTCGCTTTCTTTGATTTTAGATGATTCTGTTAAAAATTTGTATAACTTCATAGTATGTTCCAATGTTTAATACTATTTATCAGATTGAATTAAATTCTTAAGATTTAAAAAGTCCTCGTATTCTCCAAATGTAACTACTAATGAGCATCTGGGAGTACTAGTATATATGGTGTGCCATTCTGCATGTGCCTCATCTATCATAATCATGCCTTTACAAGACCATCCAGCCTTATCTGATATTGTGGTCATTTCTCCAGTTTTATTATCTACCCACCTGTAAAAACCATTGGGATTGTCTACACAATAACTAAACATTAGAGTAAAAACACCATAGTGATCGTCTTTGTGCCAACTTAGATAGCCGTCTGGATTATATACACTAGATCTAAATCCTGCAAAGTCTTGAGAACCGTCACCCATATCCATACCTGTAATTTCTTCAAAGCATTTAATAAAGTGTTTTCCACCAGGAGTTTTATCTGCAAAGCCATTCTTTTTGTATTTGATTGGACCAGCGCCTGTACGTTGATTTCCGTTAGCATCAATCCAAGAATCTTGATTGACTCTACCATGGTCTTCTTTGTTTTGTGCAACTACGGTTTCATAAAATTCAATGCTACTATATGTTGTAGATTCTTTTTCGTAGTCTATTGAATCGTATTTTACGATTGCTTTTGATGTGTCATCGAATAACCCTAATTCCGCACTGGTGTTTAATATATCTAATATTTTAGGGTTTCTGATATCTACTATAGAAAAAAGAGGTTCGTTATTCTTCAGATGATCTATCGACATAAACTATTTTAACTCCACGCCTAGCAAGTTCGTTGCGGCATTTTTGTTTGATTTTAGGTTTTTGCCCATTGTTGATATACTCGAATAATTCCTCTTTGGATTTGTGCTTCATGTAGTCATGTTGTGTTGTAAGTTTACCAGTTTGTCTGTCTCTAACAATAGATGTTTTTCCAAATTTTACTGGCATGTTACTTCCCCTGTCCTCTATAAACTTTTAATTGTCTTTTCTTACCTTTGTTCATAGTTGACGTAGCAACTTTAGTTTTTCTACCTCTGCCACCAACTCCAATAGAAGAGCATTTTCTTCCTATTCCGTTGATTAGTGATGTGTGTTTGTTTCTTCTACTTGCTTTTGCCATTTATTTCTTTTTATTTTTTAATGTTTTTATTTCCTTTTCCAGGTCCTCTATACGTTTTGCTAAGTTTGGATATTGAGATAACCACTTATCTTCTTTAGTGGCAATTTCAATATCGTATCTTTCTGCAACCCATTCCATTGTACTGTCTAATTTTACTTGAAACCATACGCCGGCTTTTGTATTCTTAAACCATTGATAAAAACTACTACCGATTATACTTGATAGAATGCTTTTCAATGCTAATATGAATAACCAATACATACTTAGTTACTTCCCTTTGGTATTAGAAACATTTTTGGCCTTGCCTTTTCTATTTTTATTAGGGTCGTTACGTCTCTTCTTTGATACTGCAGAACCAATGGCTTTCTTACCACCTTTGGATCTTAAACTTGCGGCTTTTGATTTGCTTAAACACTTAGGCTTACCTTCACCTTTCTTAGCATCTCCACACTTACCAATACGTTCGCCTTTGGTGTTGTATCTATCCCAACCGCCACCACCGGCTCCGCCTTTCTTGCCTTTACCAAACCAGGCTTTTAAATCTTCTTCAACTGCTTCTTTCTTAACACAATTAGGAACACGTTTACCAAACATAGTCTTCATGCCTTTCTTTTGATAACCTTTCCAACATTTTTCAACTATTGTTTCTACAATGCTTGGATCTATTTCTTGTGCTGTGAATTGTTGCATCAATTCAACAATGTCAGTATCATTATCTAATACTTTATAATCAGTATCAACTATAAGTGCTACATTATCTTCGAAACCATGATTCTCACCACTGAGTACATGCATTCCATTACTTAATTCTATGTGGTCTTCTTGGTTGACCCATTGATGAATAACTGACTCTACTTCTTCATGCGGAAGTTTGCCTAACTTAGGTGCTGTATTAAGAGTAGTTATATCTTCTATGATTTCTTTTATAAGCATTTTACTTCTTACTGTTTCCCCAATTAGCCGCACCTTTCTTTCTGCATTGTACTAATGCACCACTGGCGTAAGCACTTGGCCAAACTTTATATCTGGATTTGACTTTGTGGTAACAGGCATCTTTTTTGCCTTCTGCTTCATCAATGTGAACTATATCACCTGCACATTGTGGACATTTATTAAAAGGTATATCGCCATCATACATTTCTAATTGCAATACTCCGCCTTCTTTTTTATGCTTGTGATATCTTACACTAACTTTCTTACCTATCATATCTGCTAGGTGTTTAATCATACCAATATCTTTGTATGCTTCGTTTCTTATTTCTTTTAAGATGTAGTCTATAATTTCACCTCTGTCTGCAATGTATGTGGCTTCATCCATTTGTGATCTTATGTCTAATTTTTTATCTTTTCTATCATAGTCTTTGGCAGACTTATGAGAACCAGCACCACTTTTATTACGTGAATGCTTTGCTACTGGGTTAGGCTGATTTTTATTAGGCTGGTATGGCTTTGGCTTTTGAGGTTTATTACCCTCGCCTACTAGTCTGCCTCTCATTGGATGAGGACTTTCATTGCCTTTATTAGGTTTGATCTTTTTAGGCTTCTTTTCTTTAGCCTTTACTTGATCGGCTTCATTTAAAAAATCAGTTATTTTCATTATACGTTCTCTAATCTTTCCATTAGTCTTTCAGCACGGTTAGTTACCTGTTTGTGCCAACGGCTATCTCTGCCTTCTACTGCGGCTGTTTTCCAATCGCTTTCTAGGATAGCAGTATGCATCTTTTTAAATTTACTTAATCTTGTTCTACCCATGTTGAACATCATATTGACCAAGATTTGCTGTACCTCGTCTGGTAAGTCTCCAAAGACCCCATCTTCGTATAATAGTTCACACTCTCCGATGGCAATGTCAAGATCTCTTTCAAAACACGCCCGTGTTCTTTCTTCACTAATTGCAGTTCCAACTGGCCTTCCGTGTTCCTCATCACTTTCGAGGATAAGGTGACCGACTCCAAAGGTGGGATACCCGAGGTGGTCGAGATAGATTTCATGTACTACTCCTTCATCAATTTTGAGTTGTTCAAAGACCGCTTCGCGATCTAATGTTGTGTCTTTTTTAAAAAACATTTGAAATTCCTTTAAAAATAATTCTATATGTTTGTATTTATCACAACCACAAAAAAAGGGCAGTTATTTCTAACAGCCCTTCGTACATTTAGTTATTAAATTATTTGTCTTTAGACACTAATCCAATAACAATGATGGCTACAATTAAACCTACTAAGCCACTTTCACCTAAAGATGAAACTAACGAAGTAATGTTTGCAACAACATCACCTATAACCATAGTACTACCGAACAATAGTTGTGCAATAATACCTAACCCTAGTAATGATACTAAGATGGTTGTTAAACCGGCAATAAAATCGCCAGCACTTTTTAATATACTATTCATAAAAACCTCCTATGATTTTGTATATGAACTAGATAGTATAACAAAGTATAGAGGTTATGTCAACCTTTTTTTAATCAAAAAAAACCCCCATAAATTGGGGGCTTTTAATATCTTCTTTAAACTCTAGTTATTTTTATATTCCGCCTAAGTCTGCAATTGAACCGTAATCTTTAACAGTTAAGTTCTCAGAAACAACTAAAACAGTTACAGTAGCGACACCACTTGATGCACCACCCTGAGTAATTGTTGCTGTTACGTTAGCATTAGCAGTATAAATGTGCTGATAATTGCTGTGGAACTGATAAGTCTCAGTCATGTCAGCATCATCAGATGTGAATAATCTATCAGCATCACTACCATCACCAACTACTATTGCAGTTGTGTCGTTAGCACTAACCCAAGGGCTAGGTACATCAACAGTAACACTATAAATTAAAGAGTTAGCAGGACATTCAAACAATGTTGTTGTTCCTGTATTGTACGCAACTTCGGTACTAACATATTGTGCTATAGGTGATGTTGCGGCATCAAATTGACCTTTGGTCAAAAATGCACTAGCCACCGTAGCATTAGCACCACGTACTTCAACTAGAGTTGTACCATCGTTGTCAGTAAAACTAAAATAGTCATCTGTCGTGTCTGTGAGGATTTTTAATCCGCGTTTACCAAACTGTACTAAATTGCCCAGTCCTTTTAACGCAAAATTATTTATATCTGCCATTTTTGGTTACTCCGTCTAATAATCGATTATGTAGACTAATCTACAATGTTTATTTATCTAAAATTGCTGAATGTAACTTTGAATGCTATCTGCAATTACGGTACAGCCTAATTTGTTAGGGTGCATGTCTGTTTGGGAAATCCATGCGTCAGTATTATCCTGTATCAATGATTGTAATGGTTTACTATTTGTAATACTATTAAAACAATACATACTCTCTGATACTAAATCATGATTTGGTTTAATTTGTGTGGTTGGTGCTTGACTATGTATATGTCCCCATATCACTACTGCATTAGGATTTAGTTTTTTATATGCCATTGCTGTTTTTACAGATTGCACAAACAAGTTCTCCATGCCAGTTTTATTGTTTACAGGAAGTAAAAATTGTTGCATAAATTGTTTTGCTAGTGTTACTCTGTTGTTTCTTACGTTATCTTCACGTTCAAAGTCTTCATCACTTAAACCATTCATGCTATGTAAAGTGCCATCTCTGGTAAAAAATGGATAACGTATATCTACAGTAAATCCAAATATCAATAATGGACTCTTAAATCTAGATAAAGTTTTTAATGGTTGTAATGAAATCTCAGTATTACTTGCACCACCTCTAGATACGTTTGAAACAGGCATAGATAGTGATTTACCTAAAATGCTAGGCCAACTATCCTCATGATGTATATCATCACCATACCTAGGACCTAATGTATAACTATCTCCACAAGCAATGATACCATCAATTTTTTCTAAATTCATGCAATTATTTATTGACATTGCTATATCAATAGTATATAATACTGACATGTTTAATAATAGTATACAACGTATAGGTTTTTGTTGCAAGTACATGGACCCTGATCAAAGTCAGAAGCCAAAGGTACTTAAAGAGATTCAACAAAACTTTACAGAAAAAGGCACAACTGTCGCTTGGTGTAATAGACAAGAAAAGTCTATTGCTGAACAAAAATTACTTGATGTTGTTACACATAATATGCAAAGTGCATACAACCTCGTTGAATGGGTTAGCACATTGCCCGAAAACAGGAGGATGGTGAGACTTGGAAGTAATCAAATACCTATGGCTACTGAGCCTAATTGGCGTTACTTATGGGATGATCCAACTAACGTTAGAGTACTCGAGGCCGGATTTGCCAAGATTGGAGAACTTGCGAAGTCACGTGATGTTCGTATTAGTTTCCATCCTGGTCAATTTTGTGTGTTGGCTTCAGATAAGCCAGACGTTGTAGAACGTAGCATTGACGAATTCGAGTATCATGCTAATATGGCACGTTGGATGGGTTATGGTCAGCAGTGGCAAGACATGAAAATAAACGTACACATTAGTGGACGACAAGGTGCAGAAGGTGTAATAAAGGCTTTGCCTCGATTATCACCCGAAGCACTAAATACAATAACTATTGAGAATGATGAGATGTGTTGGGGTCTAGACGAAAGTCTCAAACTAAAAGACCATGTAGCACTTGTATTAGATATACACCATCACTGGATACGAGATGAAGAATACATACAACCACAGGATGACAGAGTTAAAGCAGTTATCGACAGTTGGCGTGGAGTTCGCCCTGCTATGCATTATAGTTACAGTCGTGACGAGCATTTACCTGATACTGACAATACCCACGTTGGTATGCATGATATCGTGGGACTACTTGAACAAGGTCGTAAGAAACAGAAACTAAGAGCACATTCAGATTACTATCCCAACAAGGATGCTAATCTATGGGCACTAAGTTTCATAGATCAATTCGATATTCAGTGTGAAGCAAAGGCTAAGAACTTAGCCAGTGAACAACTTTACAACTTGTACCAACAAACAGTAAACTCCGGAGTTTAAAAGTGTTGTACTGACTGGGGAACGCCGAGTTCCTTTACTATATATCGCATCTTAATGAGGGGCGAAAAACATTTTTTGTCAACTGGTTCATTGCCAATCAGTTGCTAATATTTAATCATTTACTTAAAAAACGAAGTGAAATGGTTTATTTTGAGTAAATAATAGGTCATAAAGGAGAATGAATGACTTACGTTGTAAAAGGGGAATGTGTAGATTGTAAGCACACCGCATGTGTTAAGGTTTGCCCTGTTGATTGTTTTTTTGAAGGCGAAAATACCCTAGTCATTGATCCTGATATCTGTATTGATTGTGCAATCTGTGAACCAGAGTGCCCAGTTGATGCTATTGTAAGTGATAGGAAACTAAAACCAGAAGATCACCATTGGTTAGAATTCAACAAAAAGATGAGCCAAGACGAAAAATGGCCAGTTATTACTAAAGTAAAAGATCCTATGCCCGGACATGAAGATATAAACTATGATACCAACGAAGCATTAGACAAAGCATCTAGGATTCCATTCAAAGACATAACTGATGAGTAATAGTAGAATTTTTACGTTTGGTTGTAGTTTTACAGAATGGTATTGGCCTACTTGGGCAGACATGATTTGCTATAACAATGATGGTTATAACTTTGGACAAAAAGGTGGTGGAATAACTCAAATACTACATAAAGTTGCTAATGCAAATCGCAAATATAATTTTACTGAACTAGACAAAATTATTATCATGTTACCTTCCTTATTTAGACTTGATACTACTAGTACCGATAACGGTGAAACTGTTTGGGTATGTGAAGGTTCTCAATTTGCAAATCCAGAAGTTCCTAAAGACTGGATGCTGATGCAAAGTTTAAATGATATTATTTTCTTAAAGGAATATCTAGAAGCAAATGAATTGTGTTATTGGTTCACAGCAATCCATGATATTTTTGATACAACCTTTGTTGAATATCAAAATTTAAATCAACAACAATTAGATCATTTGCAATATGTGTCAGAAATTATAAACTTTGAATACCCCACTATGATGGAAACTCTTGTTAGCATAGAAGGTCAATGGGGTAGTAGAGAACCACTTTACATGCATAGCGGTTCACCAGAATTGCACCCTACTATTTTAGAACATTATAACTATGCAAACAAAATAGAAAAAGTAAATATTCAAAAAGAAGATATACTAATAGCACATCATAAAATGCTACAATTAAAAAACGTAAATAAAATGAATGATTGGTGTAAGGAAAATTTTAATATATTTTCTACCCAAGGCTACCAAATTTAATAAATATAAAACACTTGACATAGAACACATTTTTTAGTATAATATATACATAAGGAAGGTGCAATATGGAAATTACTACAATAAAAACCGTATTACTAAGCATGATGATAAATTATGCTCCGTATAACTTAAACAATATAAACATTGATGCAGAACAGGCCTTATGCCTAGCACAGAATGTTTACCATGAAGCAAAAGGTGAAACACTAGCAGGTAAAAGTGCTGTGGCTCATGTTACACTTAACAGAGTAAAACACCCTAAGTATCCAAACAACATTTGCGATGTTGTACACCAAGCAGATTATAGAACTAAATGGAATGGTAATAAAGTTCCTGTTATTGCTAGATGTCAGTTTAGTTGGTATTGTGATGGAAAGGCTGATACTATACATATTGTTTATATGACTGGTGATAGAAAATATAAACCAATTGGTCCAAATATGGAAGCCTGGAAACAAAGTGTGCAAGTTGCATTGTTGTCTATGAAAGGCATAACAATAGATCCAACTAGTGGTGCTACACATTATTATAATCATAATATTAGTAGTCCAAGTTGGGGGTTAGCATATCCAGTTTCTGCACAAATTTATAACCATACATTCCTAGTACGAAACGACTAATAATCGATAAATACTCTTATAATGCTGGTAGGTAGCATGTAGGAGTAACGATGTACGAGTATAGATGTAAAATACTCAAAGTCGTTGATGGTGACACAGTAGACGTAGACATAGATTTAGGCTTCGGTGTGGTCCTCAGTGACGAACGAGTAAGAATTATGGGTATCGACACCCCTGAAAGTCGAACAAGCGATAAGGTTGAAAAAGTATTTGGTTTAGCGGCCAAAGATGCTCTTAAGGCAATGCTAGGTAAAACCTCAATTCTAAAAACACAAATCAATAGAGATGGCGAAGATATGAAAGGTAAGTTCGGACGTATCCTTGGTGACTTTATTATTGATAAAGATGGCGAAGAATGTAGTGTTGTAACAGCACTCATGGAAGCCGGTCATTGTGTTGATTATTATGGTGGTAGCAAAGAAGAGTTGTATGAAAGACATATGGCAAACAGAGACAGATTGATGTCTGAAGGTTGTATTGATATGAAGGCATACAAGAAAGCAGTTGCGTATATGGAAAAGCAGGCTCTTAAGAAAAAGAAAAAGTAGACCAGAAAAGTTTTAGGTTGGTTTTTGTATAGGGTAAATACTCCTATTACAAAACGGAAAATATTATGTTATTACAAAAACCACTAAAGCAAGGCGAAGTTGTAAGTGTTAGACTTATAACTGGCGAAGAACTAATTGGCACATTAGACGAAACAACTGACGAATATACAACGGTATCTAAACCAATGATTGTTTCTATGAATCAAAATGGTTACGGACTATTACCATTTATGCTCACAGTCGAACCAGACTTAAAGCACACAATACAATCACAGCATTGTATGAGTGTTGTAAAAACTAATGATGAAACATCAAAAGCATACGTTCAATCAACAACAAGTTTAATTGTATAAAAAACTTGACATTCATTTATAAACCAGTATAATACACTTATGAAAAGATTCTATTCAGGAAAAACATATACACATGCAACAGGACACTCCTGTGCATTTAGACAATGGAAAGCAGATAGTCATTGTAATTTAATCCACGGTTATGCATTACAGTTTGAATTCACTTTTGGTGGAGATCAACTTGATGAGCGTAATTGGATTGTAGACTTTGGTGGATTAAAGCCACTTAAAGAATGGCTCAAAGAAATGTTCGACCACACTTACTTAGTGGCTGAAGATGATCCAGAGTTGGAAACATTTAAAGAACTAGAAGCAAAAAGTCTAGTTGACTTAAGAATTGTTTCGCACACAGGTTGTGAACGATTTGCTGAAATGGCCTTTGACAAAGCAGATGAAATTGTAAATAAACTTACAGATGGAAGATGCTGGGTGCAAAGTACTACAGTAAGAGAACATGCACATAATAGTGCTACTGTTGAACTTGCTGATACACAAAGAATGCGTTTCAAAGAAAACGCACAATAATAAGAACATTAGAAATCCGTGTCCCGAAAACAGTAGGGTTCCAGTATTTCACAAAGTGCCAGTAGGCATTGTGTAGATTGACTGTAGGGGTAGTCTGACCTACCCTCTACTTTTATAACTTTCTGCTTCTTCTTTTGTGAGGGGAGTTAAACCAGGATTATCTGGAAATACACAACAAGGTTGTAGATTGTAAAAACTTTTATTTTCTTCACACCATTCTCTTTTAAAATACTCACCTTTTTTCATTATAATATTTAATTTATTTTCTGGTTCGTAAATAAAATCGTAGTATCCTTTGAGTTCTTGCAACTCTGCTAATCTTTGTAATCGGTCTAAGTAATGACCATCTGGACACTTGCCAAATAAAGGAAATGCTTCTTCCCAATTATTATCTATCATCCATTGTTCTTGTAAATCATCAGGTAGATTAAATGGTTCGTAAACTCCTAATTCAGGATAATTTGCACTCAACCAATACTTTTGATCTTCCCAGTCAGTAATAACATATTCATTACCATCAAGATATCTTGTTATAGTTCCACCACCATCTAAAGTAATATAATGCAGGTTATCGTTTATAACACACTTTAATTCTTTAGTTTCTCTGTTATGTATCCAATTAAGTATCATACATGTATTTATAATCTGATAAATATGTTTACTATGTTGTTTGGTTTACTTACATTATTTACTGCCTTAGCCATAGCCGGAGTTGCGGCTTGGTTTAGTATTGCTGGTTTAATGGCAATATTTAGTGCGGCGGCATTACCAATCGCTATAATGGCTGGAACACTTGAAGTAGGTAAATTACTTACAGCAAGTTGGCTTTATAGATATTGGGACGAAACATCCTTGGCTCTAAAAACGTATCTAAGTGTAGCAGTCCTTATACTCATGCTGATTACAAGTATGGGTATCTTTGGTTATCTTAGTAAAGCACATTTAGACCAAGCAGGTGTGGCTGGTGATGCCTTTGCTACAGTAGATCGTATAGACGGGCAAATTGCTAGGCAAGAAAACAAAATAGACATCTTAGAAGATAGAATATTAGGTGTTGGCGGTACAGTTGACGTAAGTGAAAGTATTAAACAACAAGAAACTATCAGAGATGGTGCATGGGAAAGAGTGCAAGGCGATATAGATTATGCACAAGGACAAATAACTAGTCTAAGAAATCAATTAGCAGTACTAGACAAAGCAGTAAATGACCTTAGAGAAAAAGGTGTAGAAGTTATTACTACTGAAGAAGGCGGAACATTTAGACGTGCTGAAACAGAAACTATAGACTATGTTGCTCAAGCAAATACATTGTTTGAACAGCAAAAACCACAACGTGATCAAATCAGAGATGATATAAACTCACAACAGGATAACATTGATAGGTATAGGGCTCAGGCACAAACAACTATTGATGATGCAAACGTAGAAATAAACAAATTGAGGAATTCAAGTACTCAATCACAAGACGACAACCTAATAAAAATTGAAGAATATAATACAGATATTGATGAAATATATAATGTTATAGCAACACTTAAAGACGAAAAGTTTGAAGCAGAACAAGAAGTTAGAAACCTAGAAAAAGAAGTAGGACCTATAAAATATGTTGCACAATTATTATTTGGTGGTGACTCATCAGACTTACTTGACAAAGCAGTACAAGTATTCATACTTATGTTGGTATTCGTGTTCGACCCATTAGCAGTTATGCTAGTGATCGCGGCCAACCAAACCTTATTACGTTATGGCATAAACCTTGAAAAAACAGGACCAGATATGCCAAAGGATAAAGAAGACGCTTCAATCGATTTAAATGATGATTGGCATGACAGTGACTTCGAAGAACAAGCAAGAGCAAAGTACGGCGATAATATGCCAGACTTACAAGATGTACCGAGTGCAGTAGAAGATGCCGCAGTTGCAATGGCAGAAAGTGCCGCGGCTAATAATAAAAAAATAGATGAGCTCGAAGGCCTTGTTAAACAATTACAGAAACAAAAACCAGAGAAAGTCGTTATAGAAAAGATAATAGAAAAGTCGCCTAAACTAAACATCAGACCTCCAAAAGAGATTCTTGATTTAGAAAAGAAAATATCAAAAAGACTAGATAACGATGACTCAAAAGGAAAATAAAATACAACAGGCTCTAGATGATCTTTGGATCAGATATGGTAAAACATTATCATCTCTGAATGATGCCTTGGATCAATTAGATAAAAAACCTAAAGAAGTAATTGTTGAAAAGGAGATACAAATTGAGGTCGAAAAAATTGTCGAAGTTGAACGCAAGGTCGAGGTCCCAAAGGAGGTTGTGGTCACTCGCGAAGTCGAAGTCCCAGGACCAGAGCGAATTGTTGAGGTCCCCGGACCAGAGCGGGTCGTGGAAAGAATCGTGGAAGTCGAAGTCCCCGGACCAGAACGAATAGTTGAAAAGATTGTTGAAGTTGAAGTTAAGTCTAGCGACAACGTTAGAGAAGTTGTTATGCCTTTATCAAATCATCAAGAACAACTATATAGAGATCAGATCGCAAAATTAAAAGCACACAACCAAGAACTAATAAATAAATTACAGACAAAACCAGAAGTTGTAGAAAAAGATTCTTCAAAGGATTTAAGACGTTCGGCACAATTGATTTCTGCCAGTGAACTTAACAAAGAAGGATTAAGTGCAAAAGAAATATTCGAACTTTTGCAGAAATACAGCGAAGAAGAATTAAATAAACAGTTGGGCTTTTGGGCAGTACCATTACCAACTAAGGACAATGATAATGATAACACTGAACCGAGGTATTTCAAAAAATAATGTCTGACAAAAAAGATACTAATCTTGAATGTAGTTTTTGTGGTAAAAAGCGAAACGAAGTAAAAAAACTTATAGCAGGACCAACTAGTTACATTTGTAACGAGTGTATAAACATTAGCCATAAGATTATCAATGATGTAGAAGTTGAAGAACTCAACTTAGAACATATTCCAGAACCTCAAGAAATAAAAGATTTTTTAGATGATTATGTAATTGGCCAAGACTATGCAAAAGAAGTTTTGAGTGTAAGTGCCTACAATCATTATAAAAGAATATTATTTGATACAAAGAATGAAATAGAAAAAAGTAATTGTGTTGTAGTAGGTCCTACTGGTTCAGGTAAAACATTATTAGCACAAACACTTGCTAAAAAACTAAGTGTACCATTTGCTATAGCAGATGCAACAACACTTACTGAAGCAGGTTATGTAGGTGAAGATGTTGAAAGTGTTATAGAAAGATTACTTAACACTTGCGACTGGAATGTAGAATTAGCAGAAAGAGGTATTGTTTTTATTGATGAAATTGATAAAAAAACTAGAAGTAGTGAATCAAATACCAGCACAAAAGATATTAGCGGAGAGGGTGTACAACAAGCATTACTAAGACTTATTGAAGGCACCACAATAAAAGTTTCAACTAATGGCTCCAAACGTATGGATGAATTTATAGAATTTAATACGCAGAATGTATTATTTGTAGTAAGTGGTTCATTTGTTGGTTTAGAACAAGTAGTTAAAAAGAGACTGAACAAAACGTCAATTGGATTTAATAAAGCAGTTGGCGAAAAATTTCAATCAGATTCATGGTTAGAATATGTAGAACATAGAGACTTAATTGAATTTGGTTTGATTCCAGAATTTGTAGGTAGACTACCAAACTTAATACATCTCAGAGGTTTGACTGAAGAACAAATGGTAGAAGTATTACAGAATGCAAAAGGAAGTGTACTTAAACAAATGCAAAAATTATTAGAATTTGATGATATACAGATTGACTTTTCTAAACAATACTTAAAAGATGTGGCTAACTTAGCCATTGACAGAAAAGTAGGTGCTAGAGGGTTGAAAAGTATTATAGAATCAAGTTTACATAACATTATGTTTAGGGCACCAAACCTTAAACTAAATGGTGTAGATAAGATTAGTTTTAATAAATATCCAAAAGATCTTGACTCTTATCCAGTTTTATCGTATAATACTGGTATTAGTGAAGTAGACACAAACTATAAACTTAAACAAATGAGGTAGACATTGAGTAAAAATTTTAAACAACAAGGTAAGCAAATTACCAAAGGTTACAATAAGGACTTTAAGAAAAAGTTTGATAAAAGTAAACCTAAGGAAAAAGAGTTTGATGCTAGTATTGAAGTTCGCAATGGTGATGTAAATAAAGCCATTAGAATTCTCAAGAAAAGATTAGAAAAATCTGATTTCCAAAAAGAAATTGCTAAACAGCAATATTATGAAAAGCCTTCTGTAAAAAGAAAACGTAAAAAAGACCAAGCAAAAAAACGTTGGAACAAATACGTTAGAGATGCAGAGCAACGTGGAGACTTCCACATGTATCAGCCAACTGGTACTAAGTGGATGAAGTGTAAACGTAAGAAACGTAAACACGCTCAATACAAAGAGGCTATACAAAAAAGGCTCCGTTCACGTGGTGTAGGGTAATGAAAATAGTTGTTGTTAGTGGAGGTTTTGATCCACTGCATTCTGGTCATATAAATCTATTAGAAAGTGCAAAAGCATTTGGTAATAAACTTGTTGTATTATGCAACAGTGATGAATGGTTGACTAGAAAAAAGGGAAGACCTTTTATGCCTTTCGAAGAAAGAACAACTATATTAGATCGTATGCATATGGTAGACAATGTGTATGGTGTAGACGATGAAGATGGTAGTGTAACCAAAGGACTAATACAAGTTAGAGATGCATGGGGACACGGTCATGAATATATTTTTTGCAACGGTGGAGATCGAGGCAAAGACAACATACCAGAAATGGATGTAGATGGCTATGAGTTTAAGTTTAGTGTTGGTGGAGATCATAAAGCCAACAGCAGTAGTTGGATATTAAAAGAATGGAAGTATCCAACAGAACGCAGAGTATGGGGCGAGTTTAGTGACTTGTTTCAAGACTCAGCAGTTAAAGTTAAGGAGTTGGTAATTGAACCAGGTAAAGGTATCAGTTATCAAAGACACTTTAAACGTAGTGAAATGTGGTTTGTGAGTAAAGGTGAGTGTACTGTAAAACATGGACTAGATACAAACAATCCAAAAGATTTTACAATTACTACTTTTACAACTGATGAAGTGATTCATATTAAAAAGGGTGACTGGCATCAAATAGTAAACGAAAGTGATCAACAATGTCATATTATAGAAATACAATATGGTGAAGAAACAACTGAAGACGACATAGAACGTCTTGAGTATTACGACGGAGAGAAATGAGAGAATTAGGAATGACGTTATTAGGATGTTTAGCAATAAGTGTTTTCTTTGTTGCTAAAGTATATCCAAATTTAGAATACACTGGTGCAACAAGTAATACAACTTGTACTGGACAATGCTATGTAGACTATGTAGCACTTAACGGCACACCATCTGAGATAGAGCAACGCAAACAAGCATTGGCTAACTTGGACGAGTTCAGTGACATCAGAAGTTTATGGGCAGGTTGTGCCGCATGTCACGGACAAGCAGGTGAAGGTATGGCAGTATTCCCTAAACTAGCAGGACAGAGTTCAGACTATATTGTAGATAGACTTAACACTTACAAGAATAGAGGACAAGTAGGTGCAATGAGTTCTACTATGTGGGCACAGGCAGGAATGCTTAGTTCAGATCAAATTGATATGATTGGGGACTTTATACAAGCAGGACTTCCTAGTAAGTAATGATTAAAAAGTTCATTAACGATATCAAAGAGGAACTTAAATCTGCTCACTGGTTATGGTGGGTGGGATTAATTTGTTTATTGGTACTATTATAATGTACGAATTAATATTACTGATAGGCATTATGGTCACTGCAACTATAGTGATAACAATCTTTAAGCAATAAATATTAACTGCTGTTTTAATTCAGAAAAAAGATAAATATATGTGTATAGGAGAATACACATATGAGCAGACCAAAGCCTACAATACTACTAGAAAGTATTAATAAGACTACATACAAATCAGAACAAGTACTAGGTGCTGATGCAATTTATAGTGTATTCTACGACAGCAAACCAATTAATCTAAGAATTTTACATACCCTTGTAGATTATCCAGGTCCTAAATATAAAAAAGTTTCTTTTAGTAATTCAGGCCACGCATTTAATTTAGCAGAAAGATTAAATAAAATCTTTAACTCTAACTCATTCCAAGTAGTTAAATTGACACAAGGTGAAGTAATTACAGAAGATGACGTCAAGTGAGGCTCCCTTACAATATAAAATAATTGATAGTCTTAATCAAATTATAAAAGAAGGCCTATTACCAAGTAGTTCAAGACGCCCAGGATTTGTTAAAGATTCCAGATTTTATAGGCAATTTAAAGG
>Ga0181410_1000559_pt1 | contig 16417 bp, 16 predicted proteins | sample 33SPOviralmetaG_FD_130112 | JGI IMG/M metagenome (GOLD analysis project Ga0181410, IMG submission 130112) | Marine viral communities from the oligotrophic San Pedro Time Series (SPOT) site, San Pedro Channel, CA, USA - 33 SPOT_SRF_2012-06-20 | ecosystem: Environmental > Aquatic > Marine > Strait...
TCATGCATCCAACAGTAACTGACTACCTAGAAAAAGTTGGCATACTCCCACCACCAATAAATTATGGCGAAGAACAAGATTATAGAATATTCAAAAAATCAATACCTACCCACATAGTTGGAGGAGATGGAGGAGATGGTTTAGCTGGTCATTGCTGTGTTAATTTAACCGTGTCTCCAGATTTTGGTTCTCCTCTCGCATGTGATTGTGGTGTAGATGGTGCTATCCATTGTGGGTTCACGGGATCCTTAGAGGAAGCAGAAGCTGCAGGCATCAGTAGTTGTTGGGTATTTAATGGAGAAACTGGCGGTGATATTGATGCAGACGTAGATGGTACACCAGATGGTATTGAGTGTGCTCGTTTTATATGTGGAGACATCGACAGTGATGATTATCAAAGTTTCTTACAAGCTGGAGTTGATGCGGCTTATGCGGGAGATACCACTGAATTTGCGTTAGATCTTGTTGATTGTTGTGAAGGGAGCTGGGATCTAAATTGTGTCCTTGCAGCCCAACTTGCAACTCAATATGCAGAAAGTTCTTGTGGTCCACCAACTCTATGTTTTGATGTGGATATAAACATATGCAGAGGCTTTTTGGGCGGGCAATTTTTTCCGGATGCTACTTGTCTTGATACCATAGAAGATCCAAATAGCGAACCATTCTCATGTAAAACACGATATGAAGATAAAAATGGCACGACTGAAACACTTGGATCTCTTTGTATCCTGAAGAAAGGATTGCTCGGCGTCCCGGGCCTGCCAGATGAACCGCCCAGTAGAGTACATTGTATAGAAATTTTGTCACAAACAGTTTTTGACGTATTCGACATCCGAACCGGAGGGTCAAAAGACTACGCTTTTGATGAACTTAGTGATGTACTAGGTGCAGCAGATAACCGAGATGTCATTGAGAGGGACGCCGTGAATGGAGCCGCCCCGGGCCAGTTAGATATTCTAATACAATATTTACTAGATAATCCGAACTCGCAGGGGTCTCAGAACTCCGAGGGTTACCAAATAAGATTTAAAATACTAAGTAATTGTGAGCCACTATGTGAATTCGGAGATACTATTGGTCTTACTCTAAACAACAATGCGAGAGTATGTGACACACCCACCGCTGGAGAACCCACCAGAGCAGGAGATTGTGATTACCCAGAAACTACCTATCCTTGCTGCACCGAAGAAATTCCAAACCCAATATGTTTCTTACCAATGGTAGAAAAATATTTCTACGGAAGACCGGGTGAATGGAGACCCGTGTGTGGTGGAAATGTAAATTTCACAGACCCACAAAACCCAGATGAAAGCTTCGCAAATGAGTACTTTCAGAAATTCTTCCCTCAATCAACACAAAGAAGTTCTGCCGTAAACACTAATTGTCCCGGAAATCGATGTTGGACTGCACAACCATTCCCAATACAACAAATATCAGAAACTGTTCCAACTGGAAAACTTAGTTGTCCACAAAGAGACGAAAATGGTTGTCAAGGTGTAATTGGAGACCTAGAAAACAATTGTGGCGAACCACTATTGGCAGTTTGTGGTAATGGTTCATATAATGGTGTTACGGTTCCGGAAGATCTAGAGGGAAATATAGTACCAGAGTATCCCGGAGCATATAATTATGGAAATGGTACAAATTATGATATATTGAACGAATTGTGCAATCAAGAAGGATATAGTTACACTTGCTTTGGTGCATGGTATCAAGCTTCGTTAACAGGTTTTGTAGAAGAAGATGACGAGCAATGTTCCTCTACCTACAAATACAGATGTGCATCCGTGAATAATGCATTTTTCCTCAGAGTTCCGCCCGGGATAACACACAATGACGAATTTTGTCAAAGTTATGATGTAAAATTCGCACTACATGAAGTGGACGAAGATGGTGGTGGTGGTAGTGATAATCCAGAATGGGAAGGTGTACCGGGGAGCCCAGCATTCCTAGTGTATCATAATAGAGTTTTAGATGATTTTATTCAATTTTATGGTGGATGTACTCATATAATAACACAAGGAGATTCAGACGCAATAGTTGGTAATTTGTTTGAAAACCAAACCCTTCCCGACGGCGGTATGACTGCAGGTGACATAGTAAAGTGGGATTTATTTAAAGGTGATCCCGCAGGTGAATATGGTGTGGATGGTGGATGGACCCAGTGGGTTACTGATACTGATGATTCGATTACCGTATCAAGGAATGATGGAAATCCGTCAGATTCAAGTAATCCATATCAAATAACGGTTGAATTGCAAGATATTACTTTCGGTGAGATACCAGAAGATGTTTGGTGGGGTCTAGTAAAATACGAACCGGAAGATGATGTTCCAGAAGATACACCCGCAGGTTCAGGAGATACCGAATTACCCATAAGCAATCCTGCATCCATTTGGCCAATAAGTACAGACCAGAATAAGATTAAGATTAAAATTAAACAACAAAATCCGGGAGATGTTCCAAATGGTCTTCGAGATTATCAGTGGTATAATGCACCAATAAAAAGAGAAGGTCCATTACCGTCTGCTAAATTCCTTTACTCTCCCGCTTGTTGGGACGGATCTCCGTGCTGTCACACAAAAGTTACACAGCGATACGGAGGGGGTCCTGTTGTATGTGACTACTGGAAAGCAGATAAAGTTCAGGGAAGACCCGGAGGCGAATCAGAGTGTAACTTTGATTTACTCCCGAGCGATGGATCCGATCTACCAGATCCAATATGTGGTGTATGTCCAGAAGGAACATATTGCTGTCCATATACAAAAAGAGACGAAGAAGGCAATTTAGGTAGATGTATACCAGAAGATACTTACTGTTGTGACTGTAAGGCAAATCAATTATGTGAACAGAATGCAGATGGAGTTTTACAATGTGTCGATGAAACAGATGAAATTCAAAGATTAGACTTTACCCCGGATCATAGAGGAGTTGCTTGGAAAAATATATCATCTAGTACAGAAAAAGTTCATTGGAAAATAGATGCTGCACCAAAGGATTCCAATAATTTAAGTATTTTAAGAAAATCAAATCCAAATGCAACAAATTCAAGTGAAGATGCAGTCAAATATCTAGTAGATGAATATTTCGAGCCATTATATCAAGACGGGTATAGGAGATTTACTCTTCGTGGTCCGATGGGTATGCGAACCGGATCTGATAATCAAACTGGATCTGGTGTTCCGTCTGCTATCTGGAGTGCAGGAGATCCAAATCTTGGCACATGGAGTGATAAACAAAATATAGGAACTGTTCAGTCTGGCGGACCAGTATATGAATATCCATTTACATCAACTGGAAATCTTGCGAGTGAAGACACAAATGCAGTTATTGGTAATATGCAACAGTCATATATCAACTTCCTTAAGCCATGGATTCAGTCTAAGAAAGATGCGGGAGATCCCATAGACTTCTACATCTATAGTGCATATCAACCAGCATTCTTTGACGATGGAACACCGGCAAGAGGTAATCTTGCAATATCCCTGTTTGCAGACGGTGATTGGATAAATGACAATGATACAGCAGAAGGAACAAAGTGGAGAGATAGATTCCCACTACCAGACTTTTCAAATCCTGCACATGTAGACTTCTTTGATGGTGAAATTGATCCGTGGATTGAAATAGGTGTTACTGGATTTATTATAGATGCAGCATCTAACGCAAGTAGTAATTCCCCCGCCGGTACAATAAACCCCGTACAACGACCACCCGGGTTCTTTGACTACTTCCGTAATAAAGGTGTTAATGTGTTAGGAGAGGCAATTCCATTGTCTTCCTATGGAACTGATGGAGGATTTGGAGAAGGTGCAGATATAAATGGCAACTTATACAAAGAAACTGGTTTTGTTGCGTATTACGGAGGAAAAAGACCAGAAGATAATGATGGTGGAAATTTCTGGAGAAATAGATGGACCAATTTCTTTATAAGTCCCGAAGACAGCGAAATTCACATGAATTTAGTGTGGAGATTTGCAGGATCTCCCGATGGTTTTAATTCAGCATATGCATCTGGAGAAAATCCAACCAGTGCTGGTGGTTTTTCTGATGTAGTTTACGACATAGAAGGAATGAAAGCAGAAATAGACGAAATGACTGAGCGTGGATTCGTAGTAAGCACAGCATTTGGTCCGTATTCTAGTCCAACACCGGTAAATGAGGCACCAGCAAGACAAGAAATTCTCGACTATATTCTACAAAGAAACACACAAAGCACGGTGATTGGTGGTGGAATAAACAGTAGTGCGAGAGTTCCATTCCATGTGTTGAATGGTGATACTGAATCTATGCACTTTTTGATTAGTTTCCAGATGTCAGCTCCAGACGATAACAAACCAGAGGACATTGAAGATTACATTAATAAAACTGATGCTGAAATTAGACAGGGATTTCAAAATCACATCAACGGTTTTGACGATAGAGGATCCACTCCCGGTGTGCGTCGTAGTGAGTACTTAAATGAAAATACCACTGGCTATGTAATGTTTGATCTCGAAAAACCACTCAATTATGGTAGTATAGACAATACTCAAGAAGAACTGACTTGGTTTACCGAGGGTCTAATTAGAAGAATTCAAATCTTCCGTGAGTTTTGTCCTAATGCAAAAATATGTGTATGGAGACTTGGGAATCCAGACTTCCGAGTTGGATATTCACAATTCCCTAACGGAGGACTAAATGATATAGACTTTAATACACTGCTAGAAAACTCTGTGTTTGCATCTAAAGTTGAATATAACGGCGAATCACTATACGACGCAATTGATGTTTATTCGCCCATTTTATATCAATACTATGCAGAAGGAGATGAATTTGGTGTGGCAGAAAGAATTCTAAATGGCGACAGAGTAGAACAGATAAAGACAATAAGAACCAGACTAAATTCTGAACATTCAAATATAAGAATGGCTCTAACTACATCGAGGTCAGGTCCTAGTGTAAATGAAGTTTTAAATGATACATCAACTGGTGCATTATTAATTACTGGTGATGGTTTGATTTGTGGATCTGGTATCAGTGATGCAGATTTTATAAATGTAACTGATGAAGATCTTATAGATCAACTCTCTGCTTGGGTTGAATTCTGGAATCTAGAGGAATATCTAAATGAAAATACGGAAGGTAAAGTTGTTTTAGACATCGAATACCCAAGAAATCTTACCAGATTTTATAATGAAAGTGAATTTAGTAGTGACTACTCAGACTTGCAGTGGTTTGTAGATGGAATAAAGAAAAGAGTTGCAATTGTAAGACAACTATTACCAAATGCAAAACTTGGATTATATGGTTTAGGTTCCCCCCACCCGTTTGGAAGTGAATCAAATTCTGAAATTATGAAATCAAGAATAGAATTTGTAATGGATAATAACTTATGTGAAAATATAGATTTCATCTCTCCTGTACTATATGCTAGATTTGGACCAGATGACTCTCAGTATAATACAGTTTTGTCTGGTGTATCTACAAGACAACTAAAAGACATGTGTGATTTAGTTTTGATGAAAGATTCTACTCTTGATGTATATCCTCTCATGTCCTTTGTAGTATATAATGGTGGATCTAGTAATAATAACCAGTTAGCACAAAAAGAATTAAATGTATCAACAATGAACGAGTTATATGTTGACAAACTAACAAATTCCGAATATCAGATAGATCAAGTAATCTACTGGATAGATCCAAGTCAACAAGAAACATTACAGGATTCACTAAACTTAGGAAAGCAAATTATAGCAGATTATAAAACTGAACAGTATGGACCAGATAAACCATGCATTCCAATAATGAAATTTGAATATATTGACATTGGTGTTGGCGATCAAAATGTTACCAATGGTACAAATGCAGACGATATGAACGCACCAGAAATAACAAAATTAATACAGGATAGGGTAACAAACAACATTATGTTCTGGTTGGGTGGATCATGGTCTGATACGTTCTCATTCGAGACAAAAAGAGATAGATTGGTAGATTCAATCAATGATATCAAAACAACACCCGAAGATCCAACAATAATAATTCTCGATCCTAGATCAGGAGAACCGATAGATGATACTGATGCGGAAACACTACCCTCAAGTGAATATGGTGGATATCAATAAAAAAACATGCTAGGGGTTGCCCCTAGCATATGTCAGCAAGTCTAAATTGGAAAAGTATCGAGCACTCTCAGACCGAATGATGAGCCTTCATTAATAAGGACTACTAAGTTGCGGTCTTGTTAGTTATTTTACAAGAGGCTGATTGAGTCCTTCCTTTATGCCCATCGAGACCAGATCGAGGGGAGTTCTAACTCCTGATTATTTAGGTATTTTGGTTCTCTGGGAGGACGAATTAAAGGCATATTTGCTTCCAATGGGGTCTTATCCCCCTTCCTCACATTACATTTCACACAAGAACACACAAGATTTTCCCATGTATTGTCACCACCACGAGATCGAGGAAAAACGTGATCTATGGTTCCTTCACCCGGCGTCAATTGTTGTCTGCAATATTGACAGATATGCTCATCTCTCCTATGGATATTCTTTCGGGACAGATAGACACGACCCCTAGGAACTCTTATATAATTCTTGAGTCTTACTGCTTTGGGTAAAGAAAATACCCCACTGGTGTGGGGTATTTGATAATAATGATCATAATTATATGGCGCTTCCGCCTTACCATTACATAACAAAGATACCGCCCGCTGCCACCCAATAAATCGTAAAATTTCCTCAGATGCGTTGAGTAGTAATACTTTTTTCATATCATTGAGATAGAGTTGTTACTTTATTGCTAGCAATAGTTACAATTTCTTTGATTGGAATTTCTATGATATCTGTTGGTCCAGATACTGTGAATGTGACTCCTGCAGGACTCTTAAATACTGACGCACCAGTGCCGCTAATAATAAAGGCAGGTGCGGCATCTTGTAGGACTATGGCTGCAGAGTGTTCGTGAATTGGTCTATACATTATTATTCCTCCACCTGTATTTATGCATTTTATAAATAGAGTGGAGAATAAAATATGCGGTATAGTCAGAAATATTTAGAAGAAAAATTTACGGAAGATGAACTCTCAGAAATGCACGAAGGTGTTATCAGTGCAATAGGAAAAGGTGTTGGTAGTCTAATAGGAAAGGGTATTGGATTACTAGGAAAAGGTGTAGAGATGGGAATGACTCCCACTAGACCAACTCACGCATCTCCGGGCAATCCAGATCCATATCCAGCTAGAGCGATGAGAGGTAAAGAAATTATAAAGTCAAAACTAGGACTAGGTGGTGAAAAGTCACCAAAGCAACCAAAGATAAAACAACCAAGGCAAATCACAAACCAAGATCCAAAAAGACTAACTGATACAACTCCCGACATAACTCCAGATAGAGACCCAGAAACATACTCAGCGACTGAAAAAGCTTTTAGAAAGAACAGAGAAAAGATAAAATTCCGCAAAACAAAGTAAATTACGCCTCGGGCATCGCTACCTTAGGCGCCGGTCCCCCCGAGCGAACCGGGGGGACTCTTTTTTTTATAAATAGATTAGAATCCCTACAATTTAGGAGAAAAAGATGGACATCGAAACAACATCAAGAAATCACAAAAACCTGCTAAGAGTGGCAATGGAAATTGCCGGCAAAGGCGTTGGTAAAGACGGCGAAGGACACGGAGAAATGGGTATAGACGAAATCGAAGCAGTCGGTGCAAATGCACAAGTCGAAGAGTCTGTCCTAGAAGAAGATATCCAGACCTTTGCACAGATAGTTCTTGAAGAACTAATTAAACTAGAAGAAAACTTAGACTTCGAACTAGTAGATGAAGATCTAGATTTTGCCATCGACGCAATCCTAGAGAATCTACTCAACGAAGAAGCTTGATTTCTTCCTCGATTTGTGATATAATACATTTGATTGGATATACATTATGTTTACACAAAAACAGTTCACCCACAAGGAAGTGGAAATAATTAGCGACCTACTCTCAGAAGACACTGAGAGTGGTCGTTATTACATTTTGAATGACGGTGTTCGCTTACCTAGCGTAACAACCGTGACAGGTTGGAAAAAGACTCACATATTCGAGAAGTGGCGTCGAGAGAATCCTAAAGAGGCAAAACGAGTTACTCGTCGCGGCAATAAGATTCATTCTGTACTCGAAGACTATGTGAACAACAAAGAGATTATTCTCAAGGATATTCCTGCTCTGGAATCGGAACTTTTTCTCCAGATGAAACCGGAAGTTGACAGGATTGATAATGTACGTGGATGTGAGCTTTGTCTTGCTTCATCAAACATTGGTCTTGCTGGTAGAGCAGACTGTATCGCAGAGTTTGATGGTAAGTTGTCAATCATCGACTTCAAGGGTTCTACTCGTAAGAAGTACAAGGGTGGTATTGAGAACTACTTCATGCAAGCAACAGCATACTCTCTTATGTGGCAAGAAATGACTGGAGAAAAACCAGAACAGATTGTTGTTCTAATTGGTTGTGAGACTGGTGATACTCAAGTGTTTACTGACACACCCGTTAACTGGGTAAGATCACTACGCAGAGAGATCGAGGAGTACTACACAGCGTACCCGCCAAAGACTCAGGAATCCTCTACAACGCTCTTCTGACGTTTTTTCCACCCGATATACCATATAAAGAATATAAGTACCGATAAAATACAAATCATAATAGAAACATTAAATAAATCGATCTCAATAACAGGAGACTCTCTATTAACGAGGGCTTCCTGTTTTTCTTGATCTATTGGATGATCTAGAGTTTTGACTGTATTACACGAAGAAAGAACTAGGATCAGTGGTATTAAATATTTCATCGTTTTGCGACCGCACTTCCGAAGTAAAAGCCTACTATACTCAATAATATCTGTCTATTTTCTTCTGTAAACAGATACCCATATACATTGTGAAATGAAACATCCTCACCACCACCAAAGATACCCAAGAATGGTTGGTTGATTGTTTTTATCTCAACCACAGTAGGGATTCCGAAGAATGGTAGGATAAAGGGCGCTAAGATTGTACCAAACAACACACAAAGAACGATGGTTCTTCTTACAATCTTACCTGCTTCTATACCAACCCTTGCAACTGCACGATCTTGATTGTCACTTTCTACCTTGTTCTTTTCTATGAGCATTTCAAATTGCTCTCTACGAATCTCTCTCTGTTCGGTCATATATTTAAAAATAAAACCCGTGAGAGATCCCCCGATCATAGAAAGGAATTCCGTTGTTAGTAATGTTTCGATCATTTCATCTCCTTCTAAATGGAGTCAAGGAAGAGAGAGGATTTTTTCTCTTTCGTTTCCTATTCTTTCTTACTTTAGCGATATCAATCGCCAAATCATCAAATCCATCTTCATGATCAATATATCCCATACCAGCAAAGTTACCACTCGACACAGAATTTCCTATTGTCATAGCGGCCTCCTGTTCCAATAAATCTTCATCCACCAAAGTTTCTAGTATACCATTTATGATATATTCTGAGTCTAGGTCATATTCCTCTAACTCTTCCCTGAAGAGGGTGAGTGCAGAGGTTGCAGATCTGAGTTTTGATGAAGTTGATGGATTGGGTATCTGGTCGAATAGTCTTTTTAGATAGATTATAAAAAGATCAAATGTCGAAATGCTGTTTGGTATCTCGTCAATTGGTACAGTAAAATACCCATCGCGGTCGATGATTCCCATGTGATAAGCGGGAAATGTAGTAAATGGTTTTGTAATATCTTGGACAAATTTGTATAGAGTGAATGATGATATAGTTTTTCCTGTTATGTCAGTTTTGTTCATATATCTTTTCCAGTTCTAGTAAAATTTTATGGTCCAGTGGTATGGAGTCTAAATCGACTTCCGGTATATATGTAGGAAGTTTGTCTAAAAATACCAGAGAAGTTTTCAATATAGGGTAATACTTTTCCTCTACCCTAAAAAATAATATTCTACATGCTGGGACCATGCCAAACACGTTGTTGAATATGATAAGGTGATTTAAAATCAAACGCGACTTTAAATCACCTTCTTGATCATATCGACTAAATAATCTTTTCAGATATTTAATCCTGTTAACATCTTCCGAGAATTCATCCATATCTTTACACTCTGGATTCTCGTAATGTTGTATTGCATAATCAAGAAAATTTTTAGAATTAAGAATCTGAAATCCCATTATCACTTGCCTGTTTCACTAATTTTGCATTTATTCTATAGAGGCCATTCATACCGGGCATGATATTCATTTCCATGAAAACATCAACACCATTTTCAAAACCATTTGTTCGTTCAAACTCTTCAAATGGTGTATCTAAATTCTTACCAAAAGTACCACCGAATCTATTCAATTCGAATCGGTTAACACCTTCTCTTAACTTAGTGTTCTTATCATAATCAAAATCTAATCCGATGATGTTTAACTTAGTCTTGAGTGGTCCGAGTTGAGTTGAGTAATCAACAAATTCTCGTCTGAAGTATGCATTGAGGAACGCATTTACGCGGTTCATGTTATCATCTGCACATAAGTCAAACAATCCTGAACCATAATCCTTGGCAACAGAGTCACCATGAGTATGAACGAAAGTATCACCGAAACCACCACCGAATGTGTGTTCTCCGCTTTCGTAGATATTGGTTTTTAGTTCTTTAAAACTTTTCATTTCTTCTCCTTGGTCAGTAGATCATTTGCGATTAAAATCATCTTACTTACTTCTTTATGTATGTCTTTTTTGTATCTTGGATTTAAAGTCTTGAATGCCTTGGTTCCTTCAAGTTCTTTGGTGATGAATTTATGATATGTCTTTTCATCTTTATCCATTCGCTTTGTTTTTAAATAAGACTCATTTACTTTTTTTTTACTTTTCTTTTTCCATCCACCACCCTTACCTTTGTACCACTTAGAAGCCCAAGCATTTGCATAAGCCGATGGATATACATCAAACTTTGCTCTTGCTTTTGATTTTGCTTGTGACCATAAGGATGGGTTCGTTGGTACATTCTCTTCGAATAGCAGTTCGTCTCTAAACTTACCTGCAGTCTCAATTGCGGTCTTAGTTTCTTCTGATATTTGTCTGTCTTCTGTTTCGGTTTTTTCTGATATAAAGTTGCCTGTATATTCTACATCGTCCGCAACTGGAGAACTTCCTCTCCACTGGTAACATGACCAATATCTTGCCTTAGTCTTTGGACCGGGGCTTGCGCAGTTATGTCTTGCTCTAAAAGACTTCCGTCTTTTGGCTGAATCTCTTTTAATTTCCATATTGGGGTCACCAAAATTAACTTTAACTACGTTTCCCCTTTCATTCTTTACATAAACAGAAAACTTTTTAGGACCACCCGGAGTTCTGAATGGTTTGTTTAGTTTTCTTTTAGAATCCTTTTCTTCTATAATATTGTTAGATTCAACTATTATCTCATCAGATAATAGGTAAAACTCTTTGCCTCGTTTTGCAGTTTCGTCGATATAATTTACTTTATATGTGGAATCTGCAACTCTACTAATTTTTTCTACGAAGCAAAATTTATTTTCTACTATAATAGTAGATCCTACTTCTAATTCTTTGATGTTCATGTACGAATCCTCTATCCTATTTGAAACATTGATCGGTTTATTCCCTGTACCGGGACGGTCTTGCTTTGGATCTTTCTTTCTCTTATTTTTTACTGCATTTGCTATTGCTTGTTTTCCGCCTTGCGATCGTAGTTTTGCAGCCTTTTGCTTGGATAAGCACTTAGGTTTTCCCTCTCCCGGCTTTGAGTCACCACACTTACCAGCTTTTTCACCCTTGGTGTTATACCTGTCCCACCCGGGCTCACCACCAGCAGACTGATTATGAAACCATTTACCAAGACCGGAGTCTTTGTAAACTTCGCTCAATTCCCTCGTTCTAAATCTTTTCTTATCCATATCAGATCCGTTTTAATTTGTGCTAAATCTGTTCTAATTTCCATTCTAAACGTTTCAGCGAGATCAAGTCTTTCGTCTAGAGTAATTAACTCTTTTTCAATTTGTGATATCTTATAGTTATATTCCGCGTTTGTTGTTGCAGTTGACCATATAAAACCGGCTACAGTGAGAGACCACGTTACTAAAATTGCAATAAAATTCATATTAGTTTTTGATTTATTTTCTCTTTCTTCCATTCTTCTTTCCTTTATTTAACAATTCCCTTGGTATACTCATATAAGGGGTATCGTGTAAATACTTAAGAAGAAGCTCTGTAGTTCCTTCTTCACCTGCTCCATGTTCCTCTCGGACTGGAACTTTGTTGTCTCCTCTATTCGCAGATGTATCTCTTAATCTTACGTTTTCACTACCGTTATTTAGTGGATTGTGATCTTTATGATCTACATCTTTACCCTGAAGTGCATCTTTTCCGTGTTTTTTTATATATTTTCTTCTTATATTATTTCTTCCAGCACGACGCTGTTTTTGTTTTTTCTTGGAATGATATTTTCTATACTCTTCCTTATAATCTCTACCTTCCTGAACGGGAGCAGGTTGACCCATTTCTGCAGGAGTCTGTGGTGGCTGAATTCCGGGATCCACCATCATAGGATCTGGCTGTGGTTCTGGAATTCTAACTGCAGATCCGTCATAAAAATTAGTTTCCTTCTCTACTTCGATGTAGAAGTTTCTATTGTTAACTCTAACTTTAGTAAAGTTACCTCCGGGAAGGGATCCAACTGCATCTAAGTTTATGTTTTCAATTACAATTGTATCTGGCTTCACATTCAGAAGAGTGAAGAAAGAAAGTAATGGTGACGGTGTTGAGGACATTATTTGATCAAATAACATTTTTGCCTCGGTGACTCCTTCTTCCAAATCAAAAAATTCTGAGAGTTGTGGTGCTGACGGGTCTTTAGTATTCAAAAGTTCTAGAACTTGATCCATAGGACTCGGACCCATTTCAGGAATAAGTTTAATCTTTATGTTAGTCTCACCCAATAATCTCTTAATGTGTGTTTCATCTAATGGACATAATTTCAGATTAGTTCCATCTCTAGACACACTCATCAATGTATTAGCAGCGGCAGGACTACCAAATCCAAACTTGTCAACACCGGACACTCCTTCGACAACAATCATCTTTTCTAACGAATCTGATGACTCTAATATAGATTCTAGATCGGCAATAATTTCATTCTTGAAATCTTCACTTGAGTTTAACTTGTATTTTCTAGAGACTCCCATAGCGTTATTCTCTGTTAATTTTTTGACAACCTTTTCTTTTAATTTTTCTAGTTTCTTTTTTGTAGATGCTTCGCCCGATTCTAAGTCCTGACTGACCTTTTCAATAGAATATCGAAATAGTTCTTCACTTTCTGGTGTCAGAATAACTTTAACTTGATCTTCTATGATTGCAATATTAAAAGTTTTTCCTGTTTGGTCCTGAATGATCAGATCAGTGAATGGTGGTTGTATGGTAGGAGCACCCTGTGACCATTCCATGCTTGTGTCATACCCATCTTCTGGTGTATCTACTATAAATTGGCCTTTGATGAAATCGCCAATTTGTTGAAAAGCACGAATAGAAGAATCCATGAGAGTTTGACTTTTACCAAACATACCCTGTATCATATCAACATTCACTTCTTTGCCCATAGCAGATGATGCAACGAGTGCAATTCCCTGTGCTATAGAATCTGGTGCGTGATCCCAGTCTGGATACGTTGAGTTTGGATCAACACGTTCAACTCCATCCTTTGGATAATCATATTGGTCAGATCTTATTACTTCTTGCTTTGGTTGTTTTTTGCGAGGTTGAATACCAAGTAATCTATTTGATGTTTTTGATGCTTCAAAGTCGTCTTGTGCTGATATTTCTTGTGCCACGTTTGGTGTTACCTCCGGCTTTGGTGGTTGACCCGGTGCTTGTCCATAAAGAAGTTCGTGTCTTCCTTGATCAAAATCAGTTTTTGGTATGAGTCTAGTCTTACCGTCCTGATTCGTTCTGACAATAACCACGCCTTTCCACGGATTTGTAGTTTCCGATTCTCGTTGCTGATCCCTAGATATAGATTTTCTTTCCCTGTCTACATCCTTTTGATCAGCACCTCTAGATCTTGCTTGCTGGATTTTTCTCTCTCGTTGTATAGTATTTGCTTTAGTAAACTCAAGCAATTCGTCGATGAACTTGGAGTCCACCCAGTTATCTTCTGTCATGTTTAAAAGTTGATTTTCCATAATACTATTTATAAAAAATGAGGAGGCGTTTTTTAGACGCCTCCTCGGATCTTCACTGTTTATCAGTAGGGTTTAAGTGCTGGATCACCTCCCGTCTGTGTGCAATATTAACAACAAATACAGCGAAGTCCTAAGTCTTCAGCGGTAATTATAATTAGTTATTGATACAGTTGGGAAGGAAAGGTCCATGCTATTCTTTGTTTTACTCATTGTTTTTCCCTTCATACTTATTTATGAATATCGAGAGTTCAATCTGGAGTTTTTACTAACTTATATCCCTTATGGTGGTTTCTTACACCCTTAAGAGTTCCATACATCGCTGCCTTATTTAGGTCATTTTCCTTACAAAAACGAGAAAAAACTTCAATAATTTCTACCTGATTATCTGGTGTTTCTACCACATATTTATCAGAATGTACAGAATAATCAATCTGAGGTTCCCATTTTACATAACCATGTCTACCATAGTTTTGAAATCTTCCACCATATAGGGATAGAAATTCTTTTTTGTATATTTCTTTTCTAGAGTCTTCATTCATTCTGACCCAAGTTGGACTGTTTTGTTTATTCACATGATCTTTTATATGATTCATTGATCTTTCTCCTTCAGGGTATTAAATAGGGTTTTACAAACATAATATGAGTCTACTATGTCAGTTATTGGATTGTTTAGACTAATCATTTTCATTTCACTTATTAGATCTACTCTAGTTTCTGTATAAAATGCATCATACATCATTGGTTTTGTTGCATTTCCCTTTCCCGTGGCATTCTTTTTGACTGTAGATGGATTAACACATTCTAGTGGTATCCCTGCTTGGAATAGTTTATACTTTAAAACTCCTGTATTTTCTGCAATATTAAATACTCTTCCAGTTGCATTATAAGCATAATTTTCTATTCCGACATAAGTGGAACCCATACAAACTTCATTTGCCCAATCAGAAATGCTGTCGTATCTTTGTTCATCTGAGTTATATGGGTCGAAGTTTTTACCAAAAAATCTACCCAAAAAGGAGTCACAATACTTTTTGGTATCAGTCAGATAATGAAAAATGCAATTTTCATATTTCCATTCTTCTCCTATGTGACAGCAAATCGCAGGAGATCTTATACTATAGTCTACACCACATATAACTCTATACTTCATACAAATATATAGGGACCCCGATTAAGAGGTCCCTATATCGAATAGAGATGATCCAGCATATCTCTGTATACTCTATATATAAATTTACATTTTCATGTAGTCACTCAGCGGAGCGAGCAGGGCGTCGTGCGCCCGGGTCACCACGCATTGGACGGTCACCACGCTCTACGACGCGAACTCCACCGTCCCATAGACCAGAGATGGTTCTTGCACTCCAAGAAACACCACGAGCGGTGTGGGGAATCACTGCGAACAGAAGAATCCACACACATAGTGAGAGTCCGAGGACTCGCTTACCAAGCCACCCACAGGGGCAGCAACTCTTAGCCGAACATGTCATTTCATTTGCTTTTGTAGCCATTTTTATTATCCTTTATTTTAAGATTCAGAAACTAAGTGTAATACCACTACGAACAACGAACTGTCCCGATGAGGAACCAGCACGCCATCCAGTATTATCAGTTACGAAGTTGCTACCAAGACTCTCAATAGCATACCCGAAGGTATTGGTCCAGACAAGTCCGTGAGCAAGATCGTAGTTACCACCTACGGTGAGAAGGTTGAGACTACCATCGTAGTCACCAATTTCCCACTGTGCAAACCCTTCAAAGTCATCCATGCACTGATATGAAGCGGTACTGACGATAGACCAGTTGTTAAGACTGCCATTTGCGTCGTTTGCAATCCAATCAGCACCAATGCTGAGAGGGCCTTCGGTGTATACACCACCAAAAGTGAAACTGTTCACACCTTCCGTGACAGAATCATAAGCCCAACCACCGTTGAGAGACAGAGCAGCATCCAAATGGTAAGTCGCAGCAACACCGATGGCGTAGTTGTTGTCACCGACTCCTGCACCAGCGGTGTCGAAACCGTTGTTGTAGAAGGCACTGACTTCGAAGTCACCGAAGGATCGGAAGGCTTCGACACCTGCTCCTCGTCCCTGACCAAAGGTAAGGGCTGAGACGCTGTAGTTGAGGGTTGTGAGTTGGGTTGGGTCGGTGACGAATCCAGCGTAGAACTGGGGAACAAACTGTCCGACTCGGATGTTTGCTTCGTCGAACATGCGAAGAGTAACGACAGCATCAAGCAGA
>Ga0181410_1000560_pt1 | contig 16404 bp, 33 predicted proteins | sample 33SPOviralmetaG_FD_130112 | JGI IMG/M metagenome (GOLD analysis project Ga0181410, IMG submission 130112) | Marine viral communities from the oligotrophic San Pedro Time Series (SPOT) site, San Pedro Channel, CA, USA - 33 SPOT_SRF_2012-06-20 | ecosystem: Environmental > Aquatic > Marine > Strait...
ATACGACCCTCATCATAAGCCTTTTGCACATACGCACCATAATAACTGCCAGACAAATTGCTTTCAAAACTACATTCAAACTCAGAATTGTAGTTGTCCATGCCCATTGTATTCTTGGCTTGTTCTAATTCGTCTTGCGGTACAACTTTAGTCAGTGAAACTGGCATAAGCATACTTGCCCACTCATCACCACTCTCATCACTTTCAGCATATTTAAAAGTTTTATATAAAATATTTTGCAACTTAGGTGTTCCAATAAAGATACACCTCGTTCTCTCACCATCTAAGTTATCTCTATCAACCATTGCAGGTCTAACAATCTGATTAAATAGTTCCTCAGTCATCATTTGGAACTCATCAAGACAACATAGGTCAATAAATCGACCTCTTAATCTTTCACCACCATCATTTGCACCAACCAACTGCATACGAGAACCATTTGGAAACGTACATGATAGTTCTGACTGGTTAAATTTAACATTGGGTATTTGTTTTGCCATCATCTGCCAGTAATCAAAATGAATAGCCTTTGCCATACCTATTGTTGGGCAGACAATATAACCTCGCCAGTTCTTTTTTTTGGTTTTCAATGCCTCACGAATAAAGTGTTGCGTCATTGCATAACTTTTACCAAAACGTCTATGACATACTGCGACTACAAACCTATGGTTATCAATTAATTCATGTAATACTTTTTGATATTTTCTTGGTGTGTAATCTAAAACAATCTCTGGCATAATTTAGGTACAAAAAAAGGGTCAATTAAGACCCTCTTTTTGATTTATTTAATTTATTTTAAAAACTTGGGTCTCTGTAATATTCTTTATGCCCAAGAGTTATCTTAACACCGCCATTATTCCATCTGTTGGTTTTTTTATTCCAATGTACTGGTCTATATCTTTTTTTTAAACCATCTTTTGTTTCAACCATTTCAGATTTTAAATAATTAACACTTGCGTTAATGTTTGGTGTATATACATAATCGGTTCTGTCTTTGTTAGGTGCATGATAATCTTGCTGAACACCTAAAATTTCATAACCTTTGTTATTCCAATTTTTATTTACTGAACATACAGAATATGGTTTACAATCTGACCACATATATTCAGTTCCACCAAATCCAACCTGCATATCAAAATCAGCAGGAAATAAACAATGTAGTTCTTGTATTCTGTTTGTTAAACTTCCGTAAGTTTGTTTTGTGCTTAATGTTATAGTATTTGTCATATTCGACTCCTTGTTAATGTTTAATTACTAAACATTAGCCTTATTTGGCTACATTGTCAAATATGTACTATTATTAAATTTTTAGTGTAGGGTTGCGTTTTTTGGCTTTAAATCTAGCAATTCTAAGAAATCTTTAATATCCTCAGTTTTTTGGCTATATAGCTCAAGTTTTTTCTCAGATAAGGTATAGTGCAAATCATCTGCAAAAGCCTCTCTATCTGCATTAGACCCAAAACCCCCTACTGTAAGTACAACCAAATCAGATTCATCATCTAATAATACGTTGAATATGTAATGTCCTTTAAAATCCATGTAAATCCCCTTGTTCTGGATATGGCAACTACCCAATGACCATGCACCAGACCGCCAATAATATTTGGGGTGTCACCTCAAAAAAAACCCCCCTATATGTGGTATGTCAGACCAAATTGCATACTATATGTAGTATCTGGCAGAAAACTGCCAAAAATTCAGACATATCTATTTAAGTTAAATAGGTTAAGCCTATATATTTCAATTACTTAGCACACATAGTTCACTTCTTTTTAGGTGAACACAATATATTTTCTACAATATTTCCTAGTTTTCTGCGGTTATCTATATCTTGTATGTATCAAGCTGACACATACTACATTTAGACTCATAAAATCTGGTCAATATTTATGTTTCGATTTGCGGTAGTTTGCTCAGCAAGGTGTTGATATTATTACCCTATCACTCTTTCCATCTGATTGTAAATGCCTCATCTTTAGGTGTAGAAACTTGTATTTGTTGGCTCGTTCCATAGTTTTTAGGCATCAATTTGCTCAATTCCCATTGAATATTAGCTGATTTAATCTTTAATAAGTTGACCCTACTCATGCTGACTGCTTTAGGGTCTATGCTATCTGCAACACATTTATCTAGTTCATCTTTAACTTCAGCTAATTGAAAGTCCAATGCACTAATCTTTGCTTGATGATAACGATTAAGTAAGTCTTGGTCTTTGGCTAACCAGTTAGACCATGCTTGAAATGATATAGGGTCTTTCAATCCTGCTAAAACTTTCTTAATAGTTCTACCATTCATCACACCCTTTATAACTTCATCTATAACTGCTTTGCTTTTCTTAGCCATTATTAACCAATAGACCTGCAATGATAATGATTACAACAATACAAAAGATTGCTTTCTTTTTTGTATCTAAATCTATGAACCACCACTTAAAGTCAGTCCATTTATCATTAATCCACCATTTAATTTCTTCCATGATTCGTTCCCTATAATATTGTTTTAATTGAATTAAAGGGCATAGAACATACCCTTTCGCTAATCTTACACTAAAGTTAGTACAATTTAGTCTATTTCGTCAATATCAGATAAGATTTAATTGAACTTGCACCAGATGTATTTATTTTGTTTACAATGTCTATGACAATATCAAGATAACGATTTCGTATTGTTTCATGGCTTACTTCGTATATCTTGGCTAACTTTCTATAACTGCAATGTGGTCTCATATACAATAGCTTTCTATCTTCCAGTGGTAAGGTTAAGCCTAAGTCAGTACAAGTGTTGTATGCGTCTATATCTTCTTTTAAAAGGATATGTTGGTACTTAGGTTTCTCTTTCCACTTCTTACTATGTACCATATCAGAGAACTCTCGTCTGTAATCCCACTTCATAGTACCCATCTTTAGTTCTTTTGGTTTTACAGATGGTAGGTGCTTATCTACCAACCAAAATGTTTCAAAGAGGTCTATTATCTCAGTAATAGTAACCATTATGTCCTTACTCTGCTTGTTTGCGTAAATATTCAGCAATTATGTCTGCTTTCTTACTGTCATGTATTTCTGCCCTTAATTTCAATATCATTTCATTGTATAGAGTTTGTTTTTTATTTCTCTTAATTGCATTAATGTATGCAGGGTTGCTATGCTTAGTAATCTTACTCAACTCTCTTTTTAATCTATTCTTCATAGTTTCTTTGGGTTGGTTTTCTATAAATAGTTTATACAAATCCATCTAAATACTTAGCCTCTCTCTTTTAGTATATTTAATAAGTATTATTAGTGGGTACTGTGGTATACCACCCATGTGTACTGTAGTACCCATGCCCTATGCCATTTCTTTCTTCACTAGCTCTAGTGATACTAATGTTGCTTTCTTCTTCAGTGTCTTGGCTACACTCTTTCTTAATCGTCTTAATCTCACCTTATTCTCAGTATCAAGATAGTAATGGTTTGCAGTGCCAGATTGTTTCTTAGTTTGTTCCCACTCTAATAATCCTAAGTCCTGCAACTCTTTGGCATACTTGTTGACTGACTTCCTAGTTTTAAGACCCATGTTCTTTGCAAGGTAACTTTGGCTTGGGTGAACTCCATCTTTATTAAATTGATAGAATTGTAATAATAGCAGGAATAAAACTTTGGCTTGGCAAGACATAGGCAGTTTTAAATAACTATGACTAACCCTCGTAAATCGTTTGTCTGGCTTTAAGTATTTATCTTCATACTCATTCATCATTAAGCCCATGATAGTAATAGATTGAGCTTAGTTGCTCTTTCAGTATGTCTATTTCAGTTGAACACCACTCATTATGTCTAGTCTCTCTGTACTCTAAGCATAGCCATATTAACAAACCAATGATGATAACTTTTAATGCGTTACTCAAGTTCCACCTCAATTTCTATTTCTTCATCATCAAACTTATTAATTTCATTACCCCAGTAATCCCAGTTCTTTGGGTCATATTGTTCTCTAGCAAACAACTCTATCTTAGGCACATCACCAAACAGTCTATGTATGCTGTCTTTGACCTCATCTGGTTTGCGACTATGTTCTCTTATTCGAGTTACAACTAATTGGTCAACATTCTTGTCCATGCGTTCTAAGGGTTTGCCTTTAGTAAACAACAAACACATCTCTGGGTTAGACCTAGTGTAGTAACCCATGCCTTTAAAATAAGTGTCTTTAATCTTATTGACCTTGCACCATGTAAAGGCAACTGTCTTGTAAGTGAATCCCCACCAACCTGCTAGATTAATTGCCATTGGCAACACTGGGTCAGTAACCCACATAAACAATACACAATCTTTATCTGCAATCTTTTCTATTTCTAAATGACCTATCTCATCAACTGTATTGGTCTCATAATGTTTCTCAGCAGACCTGCCCTTACCTTTAGATGACCATGTAGAAAATTGCCAGTTAGGGTCTGCCAAAATTACTTTATACTTTTTGTTTGGCAATGTGTTATAATCAAATGTTTCTTTGCCACTTAGTATGTCAACAACCTTACCCATTAGTTTAACTTCATCAATGTTGGTTGTATTTGTATGCAATAATTTTGAAATATATCTACTGGTATAATGCACCCAGTCATTTCCATCTCATAAGTGCCTTGATTAACTAAATGTTTAGTAGGCTTTATGTTTTCAAAAATTACACACTCAAATAGTTTAATTAGTGGTATGCAATAGAGTTTAAGACCAGTATCAATATAATAATAATCTGCTTTACTCTTTAAAATACCACTCTGGTTGTCATTAGATTTAAGTTCTATAAATATATTGCCAGTCTCTTTTGCTTTCTTATCGTACTTGCACTCAATCTTTTTATTAGTTTCAGCAATGTAAATATCATAGTCAGAAAACTCAGATGGTATTCTGGTAGCGGTTGGGTATCTTTTTTGTATCATCACACACAACCTGCTTTCAAATTCGTTACCAGTTTCTAAATCTTTATGAAATGTACTCATTAACATTCAACTTTCTTTTGTACTTTATTTAAAAGCCTATTGTTCACACCCATATCTAATAAAATTGAAATAACTACACTCTCTATTTCTGGGTGCTTTCTTAATTTTGTTTTTCTTTTTCTTAAAATGTGAAAAATAGTTAGCAACCAGTAATATAAATTGCCTTCAAAATTATCTTTTGTTTTAATTTTTTTTCTTTTCTTGAAATTATTTTTTTCTGCAATTAAATTTTGTTTAGCTGTCATTAGCATCTGCACATTGTTCAGTTGATTTTCAATTTCTTTTAAATAATTTTTTTGTTTATGAATTTTTGATAAATTATTGTTATTAGTTTTGTAAAAAAACGGACTACCCTCATGTAAAATTGTATGACCGCCTATGTAATTTCCACTCTTACTCATCTAATTTTGCTTATTGCCTTTATTACATCTGGGTTTCTTTTCAATATTGGGTAAAAGATTAATGCTAACTCCATTGGATTATGGGCAAAGAATTGCCACATTTGTGTTTCCATGTTTGCCACCACTGATTCCTCATCTTTATCATCAGCAAGAGGTTGACCCTCAATAGTTAAGTGTGCCTCTGATAACATGGCATGGATTAGTTCATGTAGAATTGACTTGCCAATATTCTCATCATCTAAAGACTTATTGCACTCAATAGTAGATGTCCTATCTATGAATTGTGCGTATGCGTCTGTAAGATTAGACTCAATAAAATTAGGCTCTAAAAATTTAATTTTTAAATCTAACCTACTGCCTAACTTAACTGACCTGCTTTTTCTTATATCCATTAACTAAGTCCTCAAATTTAACTTCGCCATTTGTTGCTTTTTCAATTTTGTCCATGAAATGCACTCTTGGTATTCTTAGACCCTCAACCCATCTGCGTATGGTTTGTCTAGGATTCTGCCCAGTTACTCCAAATTGGGTTGCAAGTTCTTGTAATGTAAGATTATTGGTTTCTTTATATTCTTTTAATAACATATAATTTAGTACCTTTATTTGAGCCAAAAAGTCAATATCCAATTTGGCTATTTATACTAATTAGTGATTCTAGCCAAATTACAACTAAATATTGCCAAACTTTATAACTCATTTTGGGTACTATTATTATTTAATGATAGTAATTTTTGTTTATAATTGGCTACAATAACAAACAGAAAGTATTAATAGTAATGATAAGACAAAATAGTATAAAAAACATACTTCGAGAAAAAGGCATGACACAAAAAGAATTGTGTGAGGCTATTGGTCAAGACCATATTAATTTTAATAAAATAATTAATAATAAAAGAGGGTTAGACCACCACATGGCAAATAAGGTTGCAGAGGTATTGGGTGTGCAATGGTTTCAAGTGTATGAACCAATGAACACAACCTTAATGATTCATGGTCATTTAAAAGGCAGTGATGAAAGCTCAGATATTAGATTGTGCGACCCTATCGAGGATAAACCAGAACATATTATCTTAAATAATTATCTTGATGACCCAGATAATATTATCTGCATACATGAATGTGATACCAAAGCAGTTTTTTTAATAAGAAAAAACAAAAAAGAAAATTACCCAAGTGTTGATGGTATGCACTATACAAAACTAAAAGATGGCTCACTTAAATTCTTATTAATGCACAATGGTGTTATGAGAAGATGGAATCCTAATTCAACTGCACAAAGTAACGTAATGAGACAAAAACCAAAGTTACAGTATAGTATTCCAGTATCGAGAATTGATTATGATTTTGTTAGAGGTGTGGACTAAGCCACACCCTCTAGTCTATCTTGGTGTCTTTTTTGATACACCTTTATTTCTTTATTCACTTTAGTTAAGTAAGTTTTAACAGACTTGGCTTTCTTTTCCCAAACCTGTTGTCTTACTATCATCTGTTTATATTTTTTAACCACCCTATCCTCTTTAGGTTTGATTGGTTTTAACTTATCTTGCTCATTAGCTAACTTGTTTTTTGCTAACCAAGTATCAATAGCAAGTCTAGTTATACCCCACTCAATAGAGGCTTGGTCATCAGTATGTTTACCAGTCTTATCAACATAATGTGCAAGTGTATGAACAAGGTCTTTCCATTTCCAATCATTATTATAGTCATGGGTGTTAATATTAAAAAATCGTCTTTTAAAAGTACGACCATTTTTTGTTACTATTTTATACCCATAACCATTATCTAAACCACCACCAACTTCTTTAAAGTTTTTGTAACAACTATGGTTTGGATATTTTTTGTAACACAATTTAACAAATGCTTTCCCAATTCTAAAGTTAATAGGCTCTGCATAAAGTTCTGGTCTATTAATTTGGTCTTGTGCAAAAGCTTCATTAATTGCTTTGTATCTTTCTTGTGCATATTTACTTATTAATGGCATATCTATTTTACCTTTCTGATATGTCGTTGAGTTGTGCAAATTTGCCATTTGCTAAATGAGTTGCCAGTCTTTTCATTTATAACTTTACTAGCCACTCGACCTACATCAGACATAATGGTTTTTTCAGTCCAGTTATCTCTGACATATTTAATCAATGCACCCTTAGTCATTTTGCTATCAGCAGTGATGACCTCAGATAACATCTCATAAACTTTTTCTTTTGTTTGTTCTCTGTTGAGTCCTTTTTGCTCGTCAGATAATTTTACAAAAGGTGTTAAATCTAATTTGTATTTTTGTAATAGATAATTAAATGTATCTACATTAAAACCAGAGCAAATAGTTGCCCAGTCTAAATTAGAAATCCAAAAATATAATCTATCATTATGACAACTAACTTTATCACAACTTACATTAGGAACTTTTTTTAATAGAACCTCAACCTGCTCGATTGAGGGTCTAATAAATTTTTGTTTAGGGTTGTATGTAATCACTTACGCAACCCTCTTGTTAAAATATTTAGCAAAGTGATATACACATTGTTTCTGGTCTAAAACTTTTGCCAATGTTGGTCTCATTAATGGGCATTTGTCATCATGCTCTAAACCAAGAACTGCATGACCCAACTCATGTGCAACAATGTGTCTTAACTCATCTGGGTTCATGTTGACTGCTTTTTCAGTAATCCAAATTTTGCACTCTTTCATTTTACCTTGTCCAAGAACTCTTTTGTCATTTACATGATTACCTATTCGCACTTCAACTCTTGGTAAAGTTGGTACTGCTTTTTTTAAGTCATAAATAATGTTTATTACCTTACGTCTAAGAGCATAAACTTCTTTGTTCATCTCAAATGTGTTGAACTCTAAATTTAGCATTTTATTTTTTCTCATTTTTGACTCCTTGTTTTTTTGTTATGTCTATATTGTACTACTTTGGCTACATAGTACAAGTAATTGTTTAACTGAATCTAAGCCATATATAGCCTCAAAAATTAGAGGTAAATTCACCTAAAAATTAAAAATGTAAATAATAGTTTGAAATAGTGTACTCGCTAGACTAACTTGTTCACATTGAACGAATCAAAAAACGAGGTACTTATGAATAAATTTACTTGGTTAGAAATTATAGAAATAACTGCAAAGATGTTTTGTTGCATTGCTTTTATACCTGCTTGTTATTTTATTTTAGTAATGATGATTGAATTACAAAACTCAATGGTGAATGTAATTGCCTAAGAAAAAAAAAGTTTCCCCCAACAAAGAGGAAAAAGATAAGACTGCTGATTCTAAAAATATGACTCCTTTACATAATCCAAAAGGGTCAGTGGTCTTATCAGAACCTAATAGAGATATAACTCAGCTATCATTAATAGAACAAGAAAAGTTAAAAAGAAATTTTGTAACTGGTGAGGAATGGGCAAGGCAAGATATTGAATGGTTAAGTAATTCATCTATCAACCTGCCAAACTTTTTATGGTTTATGAAATACATCATATTGAAAGAGCATAAAAGAAAGTTTGAGAGAAGTGCCAGAATGGAATGGGGTAAATATCTTGGTGAATGGGGTGGATTAGTTGCAACTGGATATTGCAACATAGACCAAGCATGGGCATTTATAATGGATAGTTATAAAAGATATGTGCCTAGTACAGTTAATGAAAATGATGGTGAGATGAATGAACATTATGCAACATTTGGTAAAAAAATGTTGGCAGAAATTGTTTACCAACTTTTATATGAAAAACAAGATGGTGAAACGATACAATTAGAAAGACCAATACATTATATTATTGATGGTATCAATGTAATGTGGACTGGTTTTATTGATATTGCTTATGTAGATAGCAGTGGAATTTTGCAACATTGGACTGAATTAAAAACATCATATCCAAGTGCAGGTGGTTTTTACAAAAAAGATTATAGAGATAAATCTGGTGAAATTAAATTAGAGGGTTCAAGAATTTGGAAATATCCAAGTACACCTAATGAACCAAAGAGTTTTCATTTATCTCAAATGAGTATTTATGCTCATGCTGAAAATGTTTTAGGCGATATGCTTTATGTAACTCCAAAAGATTCAAGATTATTTAGACATGATGATTATGCAGAATTGCAGTGGGATAGACTAAAGTCTGAAATGGAAAGCATTAAAGACAAGGCAATGGTGAGGCAAACACTTTTACAGATGTCTAATGACCCTCTTAAAATTATTAAACTTGTACCACCAGAATATGACCATTTGTTCTTCAAGAACATTGAGCCAGAGTACAAGCAAATGATTTACGATATTTACAACAATAACAAAAAGGCAAGTTAATGACTGAAAAGAAACAAACCAAACCTAAAGAGGAAACATCAATTAAAGACCTCAATATGTATCAGAAAATTCATTTAGCCATTGAGAAATGTGCTGATGTGAAAAAGAAAAAAACTGGTATGGGTTATTCAGCAGGTTCATACAATGATGTGCAACAAGTTGTCAAAGAGGCTTGTCAGTATGCAAGGCTAGTTTTAACTCCGACTTGTTTCTTTGAGATAACTGATGACAAGATGATGATAGCAACAGTTGTATTAAATATAACTGACATGGATAATTGCTATAAAGATGAACAAGGTAGAAACGTACACCATTTTCATAGGTGCGGTGATATTAAAGTTCCTCAAGTATTAAAAGGTAATCAGAATGACCCAAAAGTTAGTGGTTCACTAATGAGCTATGGGTACAAGTACCTGCTACAAAAATTCTTTCTATTAAATATAGAAGAATCTCAAGACTTAGATTTTGAGCAAAACAACTCAAGTCCAACAAGTGGATTTGACATTTCACAACTAAAATAAGGAAAACATAATGAGTGATAAATACAACCCATTAGAAAAGGGTGAATACTTTGAACTAAAATTTGTACCAGTAGATGAAAGGAAAGGTGACCCAGAAAAAGCACCTCACTTTCAACCACTGTTTAAAGAGTTTAAAGATGGTAAACCAACTGGCGAGTCTACGTTTAGCCAAAATACCATGATTAATAAGCAACTGTTAGAAAAAATACTTACAGACACTAACAAGAATGGTGATAAGTGTTTTATGGCAGTATCAATGTGGGTCAAAGATGGCACTAAAGATACTTTTAATGTCAACATCAAACCAAGATGGAAAAACCCAAACCCAAAGACTAATGCAGGTGGTCAAACACCAACACCAGATGCACCTGCAATATCTGATGGTGATATAGATGATGAGATTCCTTTTTAATGCAGTACGCACTAGACATACTACATAAAGCAGGAAACTTAATAACTGGCGATAGAAAACGTAAGCATGGTGATTTTATTAAGAACCATGAGAACATTGCAAAATTATGGTCTGGGTATCTAGGTGTAGATTTATCTGCCTTAGATGTCCTAACCATGATGGCTCTACTTAAAGTTGCTAGAACTAAAGCAGGTGATTACGATTCAGACAATTACATAGATTTAATTGGGTATTCAGCTTTAGCAGGTCAACTAGCAAGTAAATTAGATGAAGAAAAGAAAGATAAAGTGCATGACTGATAACAATAGACTTGAATCAATATTGCTTAAAACCTATGTGGGTGCAGAGGGTGGCGGTCAATATAAAGTCCATGCTATTTTTGGGTTTTCAGAGTTTGATAATAATGGCAGACCCATAATTACAGAGATAATGATTAAAGTAAGACCAGAGGATAGTTTGATTTCTTCAATGGTTAAAGAAAGCATAATTAGTTTTAATAAAGCAGTAGATGGTGTTGGATTTGAAACACAATGCGAGAACATATCTAAGTCTGGTTTTGTTGGTGTGATATGTAATTATTTTTTAAACAACATAGATGCAATTTCTGATTTTAGAGAGAACTTTGTAATATCAAAAACTTTAATGTTAGACCCACAAAATAGGTTATCTACTAATTACAAAGAAAGAGATATTTACTAATGCCAAAACAAAATCAACCTAAGTATATTAACAAAAGTGTTAGTCATCATAACATTGGATTTAACATAAAAAGACCAATGGCAATAGAACTAGACCAAAAAATAGAACGTATAAGAGAAAAGCTAGAGTTAGAAAGACGTAAAGAATACTCAGATAAAGTAACTGAAAAGATATTGAATGGTGAAAAGAATTGGTATGTATCAAAGAACCATGCAACCAGAGGTCAAGTATTAGAATTAGTAGTGAACTTTTACTTAGACAATGTTCAGTGAGGAAAAAACCTGCATAACTTGTGGTGATAAATTTATGATACACCACCCTGCCCAAAAACGTAAAAAGTATTGTACTGATAGATGTTCTAAGTCTTGGACTCCTAAAGTTAAGAAAGATGTGCTTGATGATGATAATGAAAAATTTAGTGGCGAATCATGAACCCAGATGACGAATATGGGTGGCTACACTTTTAGAAAATAAGACTTGATAAAAAATTCACTTTAAGTAAATATTGTAGCCAGACATGGTGAACTCTAGGTGAACTTTTTGTTTTTTACTCAGTTTTCTCTAGGTTTTTAAGTAAAAATAATCTGACTGACATATTTTCGTCAATGAGATTCGTACTAAAAACCTTAGTTTTTTAGAGATTTCTGCAAAAAGAATCACACACAAATTTGGATAAACCTACGATTTTAGCCAATGTCTAAAGGCTTTGTCAATTACTGGGTAAAGAGTAATCATTAAACAATTTGCCACTATTGACAATATGGCTACGAATGGTAACTTAGTAGCCAGTTAATAACAATATAGACAAAGGAGTCTACATGACAAAAATTAAAGACCTTAAAACAATTAAAAATGTTTTAACCAATGATTATCATGGCATGAAATTTAGTGATGATGATATGTACCAAGTTGGCAACAGACTATTTATTAATCAAGAGGGTATGATTACAGTTTATGAATACCCAGTTAATGAATATTTTGAGGCATTGGATAGTGCAATCAATCCATCAACTGTACCTTTTAAACAATACATTGATGTTATGATTAAAAATCATTACCCAGATTTTAAATATGCTCAACTTAATCTTGAGGGCATAGCAATCCAATAATTTTATCTTACACCCCATACTTAGTTGTGGGGTGAGAGATACAATTAAGTATCAGCACAAACAGAAAGAATAGGTGTTACTATGAGAACTAAATTTATACAATTATTAAATTGCATGAAAGAGCATATCAGTAACGACCCTTATGTTTCTGATGTGCAAGTACAACAATACAGAAAAATGTTAAAACTAAATCTAAAACAACAAGACGAGGTTTTAAATAATTTAACTAGAGAGGCAAACATACAATCAAAAAGGAATCAAAATGGTGGATAGTTTACATATATTAAATACATGGCAAGATAAGTTGCATGGCTCACCCATTTATCAATTAAAAAATGGTAAAGTGCAAACTTATATACAAATTGCTGACAAAAAAACTGATAATGGCAAGGTGCGTTTTACATCTAAATGCCAACAAGCATTAATTAAAAAACTAGCAACAGTTATTAATGATGTAGAACGAGGCAAGATTGTCTTAAAGACAGATGGCAATAGAGCCATAACCTGCCCTGCATTAATTAATACAATGCTCAAAGATTTGCATGATGATTTAAGAACAAACAAGTATGTTAAAAAAAGCAAAGCTATTGAAAAAATAAATTTGTTTGAGAAAATATTAGAAATAGTGCAAAGCAACAATGAGCTATATGTTACACCTATTAATATGTGGACTATGAGACATTGTGATTTATTTAGAAAACAAATATCAACTGTATCTACTAAATCAACTCCAAGTGTAAATATTAAATATTTTAATAAATTAGAAAATTTGATGTCTTATGCACAAATACACTTTAATTTAGATAACAATGTTGTAACTGATTACAGACATAATAAGAGTGTCATAAGCAATGGTTACTTTAAAATTAGTAGGCGAGAACGTAAGCTCATATTAAAAACACTAATGAGTGAGTGGTCTATAAGCAAGATGCGTTCTTTTTTTGAAAGTATTAAAGATAAAGATTATATCTGGTATATGCTGATTTATGTGTTGGCTAACACTGGGGTAAGACGTTCTGAATTGTTTGGATTTAGATATGAGGACTTTACATTTAGTCATAATGACCAAAGTTATCTAACTGTATGTGGTCAGATTGATAGAGATGGCAACAGAATGGAATTTACTAAGACTGAGTCTAGTGATTATAGACAAATACCAATAGGGTTAGGGTTGGCAAAAAAGCTCAAAGATTACATAGATACAATGAAAGCAAACCCAATGATAAGCAACCCAGAGGGTATATTGTTTCCTATGTTAAATGGCTTTAAAATTGGTTCTAGGACTAAAGTGGGCAATGCTTGTTATTATAAAGCACCAACTGGTAGAACTAGATTAGCTGAAATGATGACTGGGGATTATGAGTTGCCCAAAGGGTTGGCATTTCATTTCTTTAGGTCTTGGATTGCTACCCAATGGTCTAAATATGAAATATATAACGAGTTTATGATTGCTCGATATTTGGGTCATACAGATATGAATACAACAAAAGATAGTTATATTCATGTAAATGATGGAACTATTGAAAAAATACAAGCTAGTGATTTTAGAGAAAATTTATTATTTTAGCCCTTTATTCTTTTTTATAAAATGGTCTAAAGGGTTTTCTGCAAATCCTAATTTGCGTTTACGTTCTTTTTCTTCTTCTTGTTTTTGGTTTTCAAAGTGTTTTTGTAAACAATCATCATACTTAGAATGATGAATATAAACTTTGTGCATAGTAGGTTCAAATTTTTCTTCCATAACAAAACCATCACCTCTTAACACATTTTTATTACATATTGGGCATACTCCCATGACATCTGTTGCAGGAAACTTTTTGCTATATGGGTGATACTTAGTCTTGCGAGGAGTCAATTACTTCTTACGAATGTTATTGAGAGTAGATAAACCAAAACTACCAGAATACACAATTAGCACTGCCCACCAGAACTCTGTTGGTGCATTGGCAAGTATGCTAAATGCCTTTTCCATGTATGGTTGTGAAAATGGTAAGCAGGTAAATAAAAAGATAGCGGTTATTTTTATAGTTAAGATTTCATCTTTTATAGAATTTTGTTGTTGTCTGACTTGTTCAATAGATACGTTTTGCTCTGCCTCTATTTCTTTAGCTCTAATAATTTTTTTCTTTTCTAGGCTATGTTCAATGCCACCACTGACTTTATCGACCACCAATTTTGCCAAAGGATTCTTTGTTAGACCACCTGCTAAACCTAATAATGGTTTTGCTACACCTAATATCTTAGGTAAAAATACTAATGGGTTCATACTTCCTCACCTTTAATGATTTCACAATCAAAATTTATATTAATTAGTTTCTCTTTTTGTGTTTCAAAAACATGGATTAAATCATGTTCTAAAATAATTCTATTTTCATGCAAAAATTCTTGGCATGAATTTTCATTATTAAATGTAACTCTTTGATATTCAGACTCGTAATCTGGTGCATTTGAAAAACTTAACACCACTGTTACTGCCCAAATGCTTAATAACTCCATATTGTTGGTCTAGTAAATCCATCTGACGCATTACAAGTGTCAAGATGTATAAATCTACTATTGCCTTTCTGGTTGATTCCAATGCCAGTAAATATGCCCATATCCATAGCAGTGCGTAAAACTATGTAGGCTCTTTCTCTATCGACACCTATGTCAATGGCTTTACCAGAGCTATGACTTCCTGCATTTTTACCATTACTAGCCTCAAGTTTCTTACGTTCAATAGGGTGTGAGTTTTCAATGTTTATATAGTCTGCATGGCGATAATAACTGGTTACTGGAAAACCAAATCCACACTTCTCTCTCAGTGTAACTAAGCTATCCATAAATCTTTCATTAAAACCTAGATAGCCAGTGTGCTGACATACCATTTCATTGACTGTAAAATATGGATAGTTCCAGTCTAAATATTTTACTGGTGTTTCTACCAATATTAGTTCTTCATTCTGCATTGTTACCCTTACCCCTTACCCTTGTTTCAGATTTTGGCTTTCTAATCGTGCCATCTGCCATAACGTAAATTAATTTAATGTTTAATTTTTTTTGTTTTTCACTTGGAACTCTATGGATTAAACGTAAACCACCATTTCCATTTTTATTTCCTCTGTTATAGAGAAACCTTTGTCCACCATATTTCACATCATACTTTTCAATTTTTCCAGTCTTGGTGTTTAAAACTATTAAATCACATAAACCAACACCACCAATGGGTTCAAATACTATGCAATTTTTTTGCGTACAGAAATGTGCCTTTGCAATACTTTCTGCCCACAATCCTTTTTGTGCGATTGTCTTTGTCAAAATGTAAATAAATTTATTTTATAATATGTTCAAATATTATTGTTCGAGCCTCATCAACAAACATAATGAGAATTAATGTTCCAATAAACAATGACCACTTCCATAGTAAAGCGGTGCTTTTTTCAATATGAAAAAGATGATTTGACTTTAGATGTTTTAGGTCTTTTTCCATGAGTTTATGACTCATCTTGATATTATGTATATCTTCTTGGATAGTTTCTATTTTATCTAATATTTTTTTTGTACTCATAATTAGGTCTTAATAATATAACTCATGGTTATATATGGTGAGAGAGTTGAGGCACTATTGCCAGTAAATGATGGTGTTGATATAGAACCATTTGCAGTTGTAGTACCACTGCTAAGATTAAAAGTACCAGATAATGAATGATTATGACCACTGCCACTACCAACTGGACTAGATGGGTGAACTGATGGTGTTGCATTGTTTCTATCAAATGCCATTGAGTATTTAAAATCATCTGAACCAGAGGCTTGATAACCCTCTAGTGAGGCAGATTTATCAATACCACTTGATTTATATAAACTGCCACTACGTCTTACCCAGTCTGAATTTGCATTTTGTTCCATAGAATGATTTGCAAATAGATAGTGTGTATGTGAGGGTAATTGACTTTCTGTTAATGTGTGTGAACCAGTATTACCACTTAATGTTATAGAGCCACTAACACTAGATGATGA
>Ga0181410_1000561_pt1 | contig 16366 bp, 20 predicted proteins | sample 33SPOviralmetaG_FD_130112 | JGI IMG/M metagenome (GOLD analysis project Ga0181410, IMG submission 130112) | Marine viral communities from the oligotrophic San Pedro Time Series (SPOT) site, San Pedro Channel, CA, USA - 33 SPOT_SRF_2012-06-20 | ecosystem: Environmental > Aquatic > Marine > Strait...
CCGTCCACCGAGAGCTGGAGAATTATATGGGCCAGTAGCACCAACAGTTCCTACTCCTGTTCCAGATATGCCTGCTCCTATAGCAGATATGCCTATAACTGAAACAACACCAGGTATAGAAGTAGGCTTTGGTATGGATCCAACTGTTCCAATGCAAAACGAATTACAAACTAATACTCCAGGTATAAGTTTTGGATTTGGTACGGCGCCTACTGCACAATACACAAATGATGTGTCGTCAGGTATATTTGATGAATCTAACAGTTCTGAAATACCTATGATACAACCAGCAGGTACATACACTACAGCACAAACACCAAACCCATTTAGTCCTGCTCCTAATTTATTCACAGATATTAGACAGTACTAAATAAACTACAGGATAGATAATCCTGTATAGAAATGAAAAGGAAATGATTATGAATAGAAGCGAAGAAACACCCAACCCTTGGGATACACCTGTAGAAGGTGTAGAAGAAAAACCTACCAAAGCAAAAGCAAAAGCAAAAGCAAAAACACAAGCAAACGAAGAAGCCGCACCGGTACAACCGTCAAGCGAGTTTGACTTTGATCTTGAAGGTCTTATGAGTGACTTTCCAACTGCAACTGAACTAGAACGTTTTGTATATGACGTCAAAGGCGTTGTACTTGCACTTAAAGGTCGTGCAAACAAATTAAAATATCAAACAGCAATGGATGTTCTTAATGGATTAGAAGTAGATCCAAAGTTTATTGGTGATGAAAATCCTTATGTTGAGAAAAGCGAACTTGTTCCTCTTGATGAATTAAAACAGCCAGCAAAAAGCGATCCAAGTATTCCAACAAGAGCAAACTTACAAAATGAATTTTACAGTCCATTTGTTCCGCATCCAGACTTTGAGTCAAGAGCACAAGACAGAAAAGTACATTGTATGTTCCGCAAATATAATAATGGACTAATCACTTATGAGATACTTGGACCATTGTCTAAGAGACCTATTGGTGAAAAACTTGATAAGTTTGGACGTAGTCGTCCTGAAAAGATTATTTGGGTTGATCCACGTACTGGAGAACAAATTGTTCAAAGAGCTGATGGCACACTAACACCACAAGGTAAACGTTTACGTGCTATGATGCAAGCCTTTAAAGTTAACAAAAGCAATCAATGGGATACATGGGTAGACAGAGAATTTATTAGTACAAGTCAAGCCGCTAAACAAAATCCTTGGGATCTTGGTTTAGAAGCTAATGGCTAAAACTGATATAAGAGATGGAATGATTCATAACGCACAACAAGAGCGTATGACTCGCGATACATTGATTATGCAAAAAGTAAATGGTGCTCATAGGGAAGCGTTTAAAACACGCTTCCCAGGGCAAATTGAACATTGCATGAGATTAACTGCTGAACGACTACAAGCAGTATTAACTAAAAAACCCAAAGATTTAACTAACCCACAAACATGGGATTGTACTACGGACGACATATTGCATTTAACACAAGCGTTACAATGTTTAACTGACATCCAGCAAACATATCCTATTATAGAGGAATAAAAATGATACACTTAAAAAGCAAAGACAAATTTATTAATGTTGCACACAGAGAAGATAGCAGTTTAGATGTTAAACTAAAGTTTATTGAAAAAGACGTTGTACATTTTCAAATACGTCTAAACGAAGACGGAGCTGGCGAAACAGAAATTGATTATTATTTTACACAAGAAGAAGTACACACCCTTATTGAATATTTAGATGGTGCACTAGCACACAAGGCTTAACGCATGTTAGGTACTGACATATTAATGTCAAGAGCATTACGTTACGTATTAGATCAACATAGTGTTGCACCTAAAACGTATGCAATGATGCCTACTAATTTACGTGATCAGTTAGAGTCATTGGTATATGACATTGCTGAGGATATGCGTTATAATCAACTAAAATACTTTCGACCATTTGATCATCAATTTGAATTCTTTAAAACAGGAGACAGTGATAGACGTGGTATACTTGCGGCTAACAGGATTGGTAAAACAGTAAGCACTTGTTATGAAACAGCAATGCATTTAACTGGACAATATCCTGATTGGTGGGAAGGTCACCGATATAAACAACCTATTACTTGTATGGTTGCTGGTGAGGGCTGGAGTCAGGTTGCACTTGTTTTACAAAACGAATTACTAGGAACACAAGATGTAAAGATGGAACAAAACTTAGGTACTGGTGCTATTCCACGGGATTGTATTAATACAGAAACAATGCGTAATGATGGTGCTAACTCTATTGGTGTAGAAGTAAAACACATAACAGGTGGTTACAGTTATTTGCTATTTGCAAACTACACACAAGAAGTAAGACAGTTACAAGGTTTTAAATTGAACTTGGCTGTGTTTGATGAACAACCACCAGATGCTTTCTTTAGTGAGGTAGTTACACGTACTGCTACTACACAAGGTAAAGTGTTATGTTCGTTTACGCCACTTAAAGGACTTAACGGACTTGTTAGTAAGTTTTGGAATAAAGAATCAGGATATGAATTTATTCGTGTTGCATGGGACGATGTTCCTGAATATGATCCGTGGGGACACCCATTCCTATTAAAAGAAACAAGACAACAACTAGAACGAGATTATTTGCCACATGAACGTGAAGCACGTATTGCTGGTAAACCAGTTATGGGTAAAGGTGCTGTATTTCAAATTAGAGATTGGCCAATATATAGAACTGGTGATTATGACTTTGGGTCAATGCCTACTATTAAACGTGTTATTGCACTTGACTTAGGACTAGTAAATGACCAAACTGTAATTAGTTTAATGTATTGGGAGCCATATGAAAAGATGGCATTCTTGCATAAACAAATTATAGTACAAGGAATAGAAGAAGCAGTTCCTACGCAATACATCAATCACTTGTTAAGACCAGAAGTATTTGGTACTCCTATTGTACTACCAGCTGATGCTAGTCAACAAGGACGTTATACAATGAGTGCTAATAGCATACGTGAGTTATTTGAAAGTTACGAATTAAATGTTTATGAAAAAGCAATTATGAATCCGCCAGATCAAAACGGTAAAGTAACTAATCACAAAAGCTATGGTATCAACCAAATGAGACAAATGTTAGAAGTAGGTAGTTTAGTAATAAATGAAAACTGCGTAGACTTTTTAAGTGATGCACAAAACTATTATGTTGATACACAAGGACGTTTTAGTGATCCAGATGATACTATTGACAGTTGCAGATATGCACTACTTGCTTGTTTACAAGGTATTGCCGAAGATTGGGATTATAGAACACCTCAAGAACGTATGGCTATGCAAAGAGATCTATATTATCAACGCAAAGAAATTAGAAATAACAATCCATTAAAGAACACATATGATCCAGCACAATAAGCATATCGGATTTATATGCATAAATAAGTTAACAGTAAAGGAAACCATAAACAAATGTTGGATATAAAAAATATACCTATTTCAGATATCAACACCAACAAACGCAGGTTACGTAAGTTTGTTGAGATGAAGGGCAACTTGGATGTTAAAATGAACTCCTACTTGCGATATCTTGCTACAAAAAATGCAATTAACAGAGCTAGTGACTATCACTATCTTAACCTAGCAGTTACAAACAGTACTGCACCAGTAAATGGAATTGATTATATCCATCCTAGCGTAAAGCCAGTAGTTGATTATGCAACTGCTGTTATTGCAAAAGGATTAATGCCTAACGGAGAGATTAACTTTGATTTTATAGCTGATACAACTGACACAGAAGCCGCATCACGCCAAGCAACTAGAATGGTTAATACAGTTGTTAACCAAATGAATGATCCTCACTTTATTTTAGAGAGATGGGTTATGGATGCATGTATGCATAAAAACGGCATGATGATGATCAAACCTGTACGTGAACAAGTAACACGTTATGTTGACACAGAAGGCACTATGGAACAACTACGTGCATTTGAAGCACAAGCACAAGATTCAGGACTAACTGCTGTACGTCAAAGCAGACGTAAAGACACAGTTGATTTAGAAAAAGTAATGGCAGAAGTACAAATGCTAATGCCTGAAGTAGACGCAGAATATACAGATAACATTACAACAGAATATATTAATTCAGTTGATGTTGAGGAAGAAGACGATACATTAGATACTGTTGCCATGTATAGTAATATGGCTGAGAAAGTGCAAAATACAGAAGCACCTGAATTACTGCAAGGTCAAGAAGATATCTTACAAGAAGCAGTTAAACGTAACACAATTTACAAAGCAAAATACAAACTAACTGGTTATACTATTAACATTAAGTTTCATCCAATTGAACAGCATTACTGGGTATGTGATCCAACTGTACCTGAAATACGTGATCAACCTTTCTGTGGTTTTTATGATCCAATGACTGTTGCTGAAGCATATGAATTATATCCAGATATGGACTTAGATGAATTTGAAAAACATGCAGACTATAACTCTAACGGAGCATACCAAGCAGGTAGTGTATTAAACAACTTAGCAATACATGCAAGAGATAGTGTTCCTGTACAAGGCATTCCAGTTGATTCAGCCGCTGACAGTGATCCAGCAGGTAGAATGGTTAGTATTGTTACAGTATGGAATCGTTGTGATATTGATGGTGACGGCGAACTTGAATTAGTTGAAATTGTTTATTCAGGTACGTATATTATTAGTGCAAAGGAAGTTGAATTTATTCCTGTTGCTAATATGTGTCCAAAGCCACTACCAGGAAACTTTTATGGTTACTCAGTAGCTGAAAGTGTTATTCCAATGCAGGAATACTTAACAAGTGCTATGAGAGCTGAAATACAATTAGGACTACTAACTGCTACTCCACGTGTTGGTGTTAAACCAGACCGTGTTGATTTTGAGATGATGCAAGATGGCGAAGCGGCTATTTTTATCTTAGACAGTAAGTTTGATCCAAGCAAAGACATTTATCAAATGCCACCTCCTTCAGGAAACTTACAGTTCCTTGAAGTTGCAATGAATCGTATCCAACAAGATACAATGGCAATGGTTGGTATGACTACACCACAAGACGTGTTTAATCCAGAAGTAATGGCAGCCGGTAACTCGGGTGTTAAGTTACAACTTGCATTAAGTCCAAACCAAATTGTGCAAGACAATACTGTACGTAATGCGGCAGAAGGTCTAAAAGAAGCTCTTTGGTTAGTGTGGCGTACACTAATACAGTATGGTGATGATTATGGTGTTAAGAAACTAGCATCTGAAAGCCATCCAGACAAACTACCTGTATTCTTAGATTATGCGGCATTTGATGATATGAACTTTACAGATCGTAAACAAATGCAATTAGAACTAGCAGTTGGTATGATGAGTGAAGAAAACGCAATTAACAGACAACAAATTATACGTAAAACACAAAGTGAACTTTATACAACAGTACAAGGAATGGCACAACAAGGTACATTAACACCTGATTTATATACTAAAATTAAAAAGCCTTTCGAAGACACATTGTATGTGTTAGGTGTAAAGGACTGTGATGCGTATCTACCAACAGATGAAGAAGTAGGACAAATGATTGAAATGGGTAAAGCGGCCGCTGAAAATGCAACACTTGATCCACTAGATAAAGAAAGAATGTCCAAAGTTAATCTCAACACAGCTAAAGCTGTTAAAGAGAAAGTTGAAGCCGAAGCTATTATGGCAGAACTTAATGGAACAGATGCAGAAACACAATTAGATTACTTGTCTGTTGCTACTAAGGGACTTGGCAAAGTTTATAGTTAAAACATAGAAAAGGAAATGAAATGATAAGTGACGAAGCAGTTGAAGCCTATAATAATAGGCTGACTATAGATACATCTAATTTTAGTAAGTTAACAACATCACAAAAAGATACACTAAAAGCATATGGTGACATGGCAGAGAATCTTTGCACAAACAGAGATTTAGCCATGTTCGTCCATCACTTTAAGTTTGAAATTACAGATCAAATTATTGGGATTACTGCACACACTCCAGAAGCAAATGCTGAAAGAGTGGCGCTTTCCAATGAACTGCGTGGTATTGACAATTTTATCAACAGTTTAAAAATAGCAGTATACAGAAAAAATCGACTAAACAAAGACCAGTCATAGATTACTGGCATAAATAAAACTAGGTAACCAATAGGCCCTAAGAAAAGGAAATAATATGAACGAGATCAGCCCTAACGCCACTACAGAAGGCGCGGTCACTGACCAAAACGCAGTTCCAAGTTTAGACTCAATAGCAAATAAGATGGCCGCAATGCGTGAAAACACAGAGCGTAATCAACTGAATGCTACTGAACCAACTGCAACAGGAAAAGATGTAGAGGCTAACGAAGCATCTGAGCCTGAGGTACTTACTTTCGAGGAAGAAGCACCTGAAGTTGAAGAACCCCAAAACGATATTGAGGAAGGCACTCAAGAAGCAGAGGCCCAGGAAGAAGTAGAATTAGATACTACAGAAGAACCTGTAAGCCCTGAAGAAACTGAGTCTACAGCAGACGAATTAATTGATTTTATTGAATTCGCAGAAACTAATCCGAACGCCAAGTTCAAGTTTATGCGTAATGGTAAAGAAGTTATTATCGACTCTAAGAAAGCCGCATCTATATTAGGCCAAGGTTCTGCAATACACGAAGAAGCAAGACAATTAAAAATTGACCGAGCTAGTTTCGACGAAAGTATGAAAGAGGCTCGTGCAAAGCAAGAAGGCTTAAATTTAGCAATGGAGTTTACAGTCCAGCCAAAGTTGCAAAAAGCATATGATGAGATCTTAAAGACTCAAAAATATCAAACTGTTTTTAATCAGCAACTACAGCAGGCAACTGATCCATCCGAACAAGCCAGGATACAAGCTAGTATGCAACAGAATGAACAATATATTGCAACGGTACAACAAGAGATTTCTCAGTTACAACCAGCAGTTAATCAGTTCAGACAAATACGTGCTCAGCAAGTAAAACAGCATTTGGACTATGCTCGTAAAGGCTTTACAGATAAAGAGTTGAAAAACGAATATGTGTATAACGAATTACGTGACAAAGTTGCAAAGTCATGGAAACATGCTAGTGCTGAAACCATACCTGGTGTGGCTAATATTGATTTGATATCAAGCGACGAAGAGATTTTATCTCTAGTGCGAGATGGATTACGATACAGAGACAAGCCAAAGAAAACTCGCTCTGCAGGTTCAAGTATGGCACAACTTACTAACTGTAAAGGCGCAAGTCAAAGCCAAAGGAACCAAAATCAAGGAATTGACAAACTTCGTGAACAAGCCAATAGCGGTGATAAAAAAGCCGCGGACAACCTCTTAATGGCTCAGTTGAATAGAATTCGACAGTCGAGAGGTGGTAGATAAAATAAACATAATAATAGGAGATTAATATTATGGCTTTCATTACAACTGCCAACATTGGTAACGGAACAACTGCGTACGAAACTGACATCGTTGTTAAAGATCTCGATCTTGACGTTTCCAATAGGGTAAAAGACGATACACCTGTTCTTAACATGTGTATGGCAAAGAAGCGTAAAGTAAATTCAACTCTTCCACTATGGACAGACGACATTTACAGAGCGCCAGCAGTACAGGCTCAAGTAGAAGCCGCCGCTGTTTCAGCCGCTAACGCTGAAGTAAACCAAAGATTTAACTTAGGTAACTACACCCAGATTTTCCAAACTACTATTGCTTCCTCAGGAACAGCAAGAGCAGTTGAGCAGTCAGGTGGAGATCCGCAAGCATATCAAGAAGTCAAACAGCTTATCGAAATGATGTTTGATGTTGAGATGCAATTAGTTAGAGCAGACCAAATCGGTACAAAGTACGGTGGACAAGCTGGTCTAGCAACTCCTGCTCCTAACACAGGACGTAGAATGGGTTCATTATCATCTTTTGCTGGTACACAGTCATTTGGTGCTACTGGTGGATTAATTGCTAACGTTACAACTAACACCAACAACGAAACAACTGACGTTCCAGTTGCGGCTGCCGGTGCATTAAACGTTAACTCAGATGGTTCTCAGTTCTACACAGGAACTTTTACTAACGAATCATTTTCACCAGCTCTATACAAGCAGTTAGTAACTACTGCGGAACAGCGTTTCAACGCAAAGATCCGTAGCGTTGTTGCTCCAACTAGCTTGAGAACTAGTATCAGTGATAACATTGCTCAATCAAGAGGAATCAACCGTGTTAATTCCGAAAGAGGCGATACTATTGCAACTTACGAAGGTGATTTTGACTACACTTACGAAATTTATGATTCTTGGATCATGGATGCCGCTGGTGCAGAAAACAAAATCTACTTCCTAAACGATGAAGTTATCCAGTGGGGTTCATTACGTGATCTTGGACCAAACAACGAAGTATTCTCAAACTCAGATGCTTCATTAGATCAGTTCATCATGGAAGGTACATTGATTGTACGTAACCCAGCAGGCGTAGGTGTTCTTAACGACATCGAGTCTGGCACAAGTGCTCCACTACCTGGACCACGTGTTGCCGCACTTGTACAAAGAACAAACGCAGGACCTGGAGACGTTACTCCTTAATCGTTATTCGATTAATTGTACATGGGAAAAGGGGTCTTCGGATCCCTTTTCTTTTGGTAAAGATAAACTGATGAAACAAATAGACTAAATACTTGTATGGAAAATTATAGCAACAACCCCGAGCATCTCAGTGATGAAGATCCGGAAAAAGACTTAGACTACATGCGTCAAGACAAAGGTGGAGTTGTTACTTCACACAATGGCGTAGGTGATAAATTGCTTAGTGGCAACAATGAACTTTATAATAGCATGAAAGGTGATTGGTCACGTAAAGCATTAAACAAAAGTGGTAACATAGAAGTTACTACCGGCCGAGAAGGCAACAACTTTTATATTAGGCGCGAACAGAAAAACATTGAAGCGATAAAGCAAGGTGTTCGCGAATACAGACAACTAGCAGAAGCAGGATTCCCTGATCCATTAGCACCAGTTATGCCTGATGGTAAACTTGGTTATAAATGGATGGAGCTACCAAAAGCTATTAGCTTTGACATTGCAGAAAAATACTTTGGCGGCATGCCTTGGGAAGCAATCAAACGTGATAAAACACTTAAAGCACAATTTTATCAAGTAGTACAAACAGAGTATCCAGCATTTATTTGTTACCCAGGTGGCAAATTACCTATTCCAGTTGATGTGCCGTATCCGACACGAGTTGGGCAAGAACGCTTCTTTAAAGGACATTAAAAAATATGTTTGTAATCCCCAACGCTAATACGTTATTAACGTACATTAAAGATTTTACTGGTAGTAGTGATGATAATGAAATAAAGCAATGCATTTTTATGGCAGAGCTGTCAATGCGTAACATTGAGTTACCTGTACTACGTAGTGATCCATATGATGCAGATTATATTGCAACTGCTGATGCACAAGGTAGAGTTCCTATTCCAGGTGACATGAACAAGCCAATATTATTCTTTCAACAAGGTGGTACAACTCCAAGTCCAACTGGTCCTTGGATTGTTTATGATCGTGTAGGGGACAGACGAATCATTGCTGAAACAATGATTGCACAATTTTATAAAAATACACCTAATGCACCAACAATTTACAGAGGAAACTTTAGTGAAGTTGGAACAAATTATGAATTTACACCTCCACTTGGAGCAGGCGCAGAAGTTAACTTGTATTACTACAGAGCTTGGCCATTATTGTTTGCTCCGTTATTAGATCAAACTATTAGTACTACAGGAACTGTATTCATTCCAGCTGGTCCATCAGTAAATCCTCAGTTAGTCGGAATGACACAAACAGCAGGTTTAGCACCAGGTGATCAAATAGTAGCAGGAAATGGTACAGGTGTACTTGGTGGCCCTGTAGCAACAGTAGTATCAATTGATAGTGCAACATCTTTAACTTACTCAGTTGTTGGTGGTGCGGCAGAATCTGCTGGTACTGTTATAAATGTTTCTCTAACAGGAAAAGATGTACAGAATAATCAAGTATTATCATCATGGCCAGAAGGCTATGTGTATGCTACATTACGTGAATATTACTTAAAAAGACATAATGAGGTTGATGCCGCAGTATATGAAGGTAAGTTTAACCAAGCATGGAACGTAGTAGAAGACCAAAACAATTATGGTAAATGGAGTGGAGGCACTACGAAGTTAACAAGTGTTTGGCAACCACGCAAATACATGAACTTCAACAGATAAGGACAAAAATAAATGGCAGATAACACACTAACCGTATCATCAACTAATACAACTAGTTTGTATGGAGGGCAAGGATCAGCATTTCCAGCACCACCAGGTGACATTGTAATTAACGGTGACTTAGAAATACGTGGATGCGATTTAACTAGTCCGTGTGCAGATTTTAACTTATTAAATGTATCTCCAACAACAATTAACTTTGGTGGTAATGCAAACTTAAACATGGGTAAAGCTGGTGGAACTACAACACTTAGAAGTGGAACACTAGTTGGTACGGAAACAACACAAAACGCTTACAACACAGTAGCAACAACACTTAACGTAGGTGGTGTGGCAACTACACTTAACGTAGGCGCAGGCACTGGAACAGCTACTATAGGTAATCCAACAGTAGTAGGGTCAAGTGCTTCACAGGATTTATACAACACAACTGCAACAACATTAAACTTTGGTGGTGCGGCAACTGCACTTAATGTAGGTGCTAATAGTGGAACACTTACTGTTGGTAATCCAACAGTAGTAGGAACACAGGCAACACAAAACTTATACAACACAACTGCAACATCACTTAATTTAGGTGGAGAGGCTACTGCAATTACAGTAGGCGCAGGCACTGGAACACTTACTGTTAATAATCCAAATATTGCTGGTACTAACACTACACAAAACTTATTCAATACATTTACAGATACACTTAATATTGGTCAAGCCGCTACTACAGTTAGAATTGGTACTAATAGTGCTGTGCTTGGCATAGGAACCAACTTACAAATTGAATATGATCAAAACAACAACAGATTAAGCTCTCCACAGTTTGAATCTAACAGTGGTAACGAAACACAATTAACTGTTAAAGGTCCTAATGATACTACATCTGCACAAGGCACACTTGAAGTATTCAACAAAGAAGACATGCAAAATGGTAAGTTTATCAGCGTGGAGTCCAATGGAGAAGCTGGTGCTAATGCTGGGTGGCCTTTTGCAATTAAAACAGGAACATATACTGCTAACGTATTAGCCGCAAGCAACAACATTATTTCATTTATAGATGGAACCACTAGATATGCAACAATTAACCCTGCTGGTCCAACACTTGCTACAGACCTTGTAACAAAAGCATATGTTGATGCTGGAGAACTTGATACAACCTATACAATTACTGCTACTTCAGGTGGTGTTGGCATAGGCAACATAAACTTAATTGGTAGTGATGCTACAACAGACACAGTAAATTTACAGTCAGGAACAGGCATATTAGTTGAATATAGTGGTGGTGATGGAATTACTACTTCGCTTGACGCAAGTATTAATAACTTAAATGACGTTGATATTACTGCAGGCGATGCTGGTGACTTGTTAACATATGACGGTGCTGATTGGATTAACAGTAAATCAATAAGTGGCAATGATTCTTATAGATTTACAAGAGCAACTGGTGGTACCGGTAGTAATGCTATGTTCTTAATTAGAAGAACACGTACTGGAGGCAATGCCGCTAACTTCCAAGGACCTTGGTTTGTTGGTGAATATGGTGCTGATAACTTAACGCCGGCTCCTATTGCTTCAATGAACTTCTTGTATCAAACAAGCACAGGATCAGGTAACGTAGTTAGATTTACAAGCCATCCAGGCACAACTGGTACATCAGATAGAATTGCACAATTCAAGCGTGGTGACTTTAGTTTTTATAAAGACCTCAACACTGGCTTAGGTACAACAAACGTAGAATTAGCAAATATAGCAACCTCAGGTACTACTATTACAGGTACTGCCGCAAGTCAGATTTCAGTATCTAATGCTAGTGGATCATCATTCCAACCAATCTTTATTTTAGAAAGAAACAGAACCAACAACACCGTACCAAATAATGGTGACAGAGGTGACTTTAGAATTCAAATTAGTGGTAGCACTACTGAATACAACATTGGTAAAGTTGAAGGTGTGTTTGATAATGCTGGCGACCATGAACTAAGTTTAAACGTTTATGATGGTACTTCTGGTGCAGGTGCTATTTCAACACAAGTTATTAAAGCTACAAGAAAGCAAACAACTCTTACACATATCCCTACTAGCGGTTTTGGAGCTCCAGCAGATGTTGCTACGTTTAACAGAGACGCAGTTACATTTACAAGCCCAGTATCATTTCCAAATTATACTGCGGCGGGTGTTCCAGCAACTGGTGCAGTAGGACAGCAAATTGCTATTAGCGATAGTACACCAGGTGGTAAGATGGCTTATTGGGACACTACAAATACTCGTTGGTCTTATGTATCAGACGATTCAGCAGTATAAGGAACACACGGTATGCCAGTTAAAAAAGTAAAAGGTGGTTATCGTTATGGTACCAAAGGAAAAGTTTACAAGTCAAAAGCCAAAGCTGACGCTCAAGGTCGAGCAATACGTGCTAGTGGTTACAAGGAGAAAAAGAAGTAATGGCTAAACAGGGATTGTATGCAAACATTCATGCTAAAAGAAAAAGAATCAAAGCAGGTAGCAATGAGAAAATGAGAAAGACAGGATCTAAAGGTGCACCTACTGCCGCTAATTTTAAAAAAGCGGCTAAAACAGCAAAGAAGAAAAAGTAATGGCTACTTACAAAGGAAAGAAAGTTACACTAAACAAGCCTAGACGTATTGCTAAAGGCGAAACCAGCTACGGTAAAAAGAAGTCTGTTGTTTACGTAAAAAACGGAGACAAAGTAAAACGTGTTACGTTTGGAGATCCTAACATGAGGATTAAAAAAAGCTCGCCAACAAGACGTAAAAGTTTTAGAGCAAGGCATAATTGTGCTAGTGCAAAAGATAAAACTTCTGCAAAGTATTGGTCATGCAAGGCATGGTAATATGATAGAAACTATTAATGTTACAGATGCTAGACTTACTACACATGAACAAGTGTGTACTGAAAGGTATAAAGCAGTAGAACAAAAATTCAAAGCCGTTAACCATCGGTTTGATAAGATCGAAAATGATCTCAAAGACATGCGTGAAACACAAGACAAACATTTTACTGAATTAAAAGAATTAATGTTTAGAAGCAGAAGTGACAAATTTAAAATTATGGTTACAACTGCTGGCAGTATTATAGTTGCGTTAATTGGATTAATAGGTTACCTTGCAATAGGTCTTTGATCTCCCACCCATCTGATTTACCATTAAATAATTACATGAACAAAGCAATATACACAGATCGATTTGCTATGACGTTGAATCAATACCCATTGCAAACTTGGTTTCACAATGACATTAAACAAAAGTATGATAGAATGCGTTTTCATAAAAAGATAACAGCAATGTTACCTAAGAGTCGAGCATTGTTTCGTGAGAGTGTAGGACTAGGACCGCGACAAGTAAACGAATCACTTGAAGTAGATAGCAAGTACATTCGTTTCAGCCACATTAAAGTAATAACATTGTGGACAGGATTTCCTCCTAATAAAATTACAAGTAGACCAGAGTATAAACTTATTGTACGTTTAAAGAATAACCAATGGTTAATGTTAGCCAGTGTGGATAATGTAGTTGCATGGATTGATTTTACACAAACACTAGGTTGTGTAGCAAGTTACATACCAAGAGTAATAAGGTGTCCAATTTGGCAGTATGAAGATGTTAAAATTGATGAGAACGGTATTGCACTAGAACATAATCACAAGGACATTAAAAAAGCTAAATATCAAGACATAAAACAATTTGTAGAACTTGGTTATGATACTGTAGATATAATTCATGTTTTTCCAGAAATGTTAGATGCTACAGTTAGATATAATATTAAAAAAGCAAAGAAAGAGATAGAAAAGAATGGCAAGGCCGATACCAACTACCATATTAGAGTTATATGATGACGATACAGATTACATGCTACAAGTTGATGAAACTGATGGTGTGTTTTGTCTTTTTTACAAAGGCAAACCTTTTTCACTGGTGCAAAACTGTCAGTTTGAAAGCACTCCTAAACCAATAAGAAAATATTTAAAAGTAAGCTGGACCAAAAGTGGTCACGCATTTAGAGCGGCTAGAAAATGGAACAAACTTTTCAACTGTGAAGATTTCTATGTGGTTAAAGTTACTGAAGTTAAAAAATTAAGTACCTCATATTACGACATAAAATAACTTTATGTAGCAACATAGCTGAATAGACTTATTTGGCATACTTTATGTTTTTACCCTCATTTAGGATCAATTTATCGCTTCGTACGATACCGTACGGAGCGTTTTTTTGGCTCAAAAAATTAATATTAGATTTGTTTGTTAGCCTACCCAAGAAAAACCCTAACATTGAGGCATTAATCAATGTTAGGGTTAAGGAGTCATTCATTTAACAGAATCTCTACCGGCATAAGGTTGAGTATAGTTTAACGAATGGAGTTAAAACTCGGTTTGCCCACTTCATTTTAACACTAATATTTAGTCAAAGAAAATCCCCCAACGTTTCCCGGGTTGAGGGTTTTTCGCACTTTCTCGGAGAAGAAATATAAAACATGTCGTTCTACACTATTACTTAGTCCGGTTGTACTCAAGAAGAAACCCACTTGCTTAAGGTGGGTTTTTGGTCTTCCCGCAATGTAATCATATATTCTTGCAACGTGTACAAGATACCCGGGCAGTTGTATGGCTACAATACTGCGAGATTAATCACTTATAATAAGGGGGACCAAATTGGAACACTTATATCCGCGTCCTTATTATCAAGTATACTTATACACTATAATATTGTGCCCGTCAACCAACATTAAAAGTTTTTTCTCCAAAATGCATGGTTTTGGACACTAAGAGCTTGACTTTCTAGCTAATTACATATATACTAATACAACATTAATAGCTTATAATGTTTTTAACAAAGAGGAATATTACAATGACAGATGATTTTGAAGACAATGGAATGACTCGCGAAGAGAATATTGTATTTGCTCAGAACAAGTTAGCAGAACGATTTGCTGACCTTGAGCATTATGAATCTATAGGCGATCATGCACTAGCTGAGATGGCTGGTGAAGGCTGTATGTTTTGGCAACAAGAGATTGCTAGACTTACAGAAGTTAAAGCACGTAAAATACCAGGGAGGATAATATGGTAATGGACAAGAATGAAAATAGAGTTGCCGCTGGCAAAGCAAGAGAAGCAGGCATGACTGAGGAGCAACGTGAAGCAAGGAGTGCAAAGTTGCGTGAAGCTTGGAAGCACAGAGAACGTAGCAATCCAAAGCTAAGTGAAAAAATGAAGAAGCTGTGGGCTGATCCTGAATGGCGTAAGAAACGTAAGGATGGCTTTCAATTTGATCCACAGTTTAGAGCCGTTATTGAAAGAGAATGGCAGAAGAAGTTAGACAAGATGAAGGAGGACAAAGACAATGGATAAGAAAACTGTTGAAGATGTAAAAGCAACTATTAGCAATGCTGAACAAGTGCTTGGCAACAACACACAAAGTAAAGTTAATAAAAAATGGCTCAAGCAGGAAACTGATAAGTTTGATCTTATGAGAGCACAATTTCGTGTGTTGGTAAACGATTATCCACAACGTAATGCTGAGGACAGACTGCATATTAAAAACACGTTAACTATTTGGCTAGGCTATTATGATGAAGTAATTGCTGAAACAAGAAAAGCAATTGAAAGTTTGGAGGATTAACATGAAGCTTAGTATACATGAAACGATTCGTGGTAAAGCTGAACCAGGCTCTGTAGACTTAGGACATCATTGGATGAACATTGAAGCAACTTGGGCTGAAGTGTTTGAACTTATCACTGTTGATGGCGTTGCAAGTAGTGCAGAACTAAAAACTGATTGGCGTACTAATAGCCAGTTTGTTAGTCGTGAACTTATTATGATTGATATTGATGAGGACATGGACCTAACAGAACTGTTGCAACATCCTTTTTACAATGCATATGGTGCAGGCTTTTATGTTACACCTAGCTTTACGCCGGAGCATCATAAGTTTCGTATTTGCTTTAGACTGGCAAAGCCAGAAACTGATGGCAACAGACTTAGGTTAATCGTAAGAGCATTGCTTGGTATATTTCCAGGTGACATTGCATGTAAAGATCCAGTTAGATTGTTTTACGGTACACCAAACTGTGCTATAAAAGAGTTTAAGGATGAAGTTTACTTGGATGCAGATGTTGTTGAAACGTTGGTTAACATAACA
>Ga0181410_1000563_pt1 | contig 16276 bp, 12 predicted proteins | sample 33SPOviralmetaG_FD_130112 | JGI IMG/M metagenome (GOLD analysis project Ga0181410, IMG submission 130112) | Marine viral communities from the oligotrophic San Pedro Time Series (SPOT) site, San Pedro Channel, CA, USA - 33 SPOT_SRF_2012-06-20 | ecosystem: Environmental > Aquatic > Marine > Strait...
GCAGAAAAACTTAAACCCTTTTCTTCAAAATCTCTTACTGAGATTGAAAATTCCCTTGATACTATTCCAGTAACAATGGCAGAGAAAGTAGCTAAAGATAAACCACTTTCATCTAAAACTACAAGTGGCACTATTATATAAGAGGATACTATGGCAAATCAATTTAGTTACATTGAAACACAAGAAGAACTTGATGCTACTCTTGTTGCAGCTACACGTGAGATTACTGAAGTTGTTGTACACTGGACAGCGAACTTTATAGATCAAGACATAGGTGCTGAACGGATAAACGACGCACATGTAAATCGTGGATTTAACGAAATAGGCTATCACTTTATTATTTTAAGAGATGGTTCGTTACAACGAGGAAGAGACGTCAATAAACAAGGTGCTCATGCTCTTAGAAGAAATAAACATTCCATCGGCGTAGCGTTTGTTGGTGGTATCAATTTAACATCAGAGGAAGCAAATAGGCTTGGCGGCTACCAAGCTGTTGCTTCAAATTCAAGACATGCTTCTGCTGATAGCTTAACAGACGCGCAGTTTAAAACGTTTGATGTATTCATGGATTCTTTTTTCAAAGCGTTTCCATATGGACAAGCATTTGGCCATAACGACACAGATCCAAATAACAAAATAGATCCAGGATTTGACGTGGTTGAATACTGCAATAATAAATTTGATGCACATATATTTGTTACACCACATCCTGATCAATCATTGAGTGTAGCAGAACTCCTTGCTGAAGCTATAAGACAAAAGGGAATTGCATAATGGCTGAAGAAAAAGATGATGAATTAATTGGTGATGAGCCAGGTGAAACTTCGCCAGGTACGTTTGACGATCCAGGTGGAGGTTTTCCGCCAAAGAACTACTGGTATCAATCATCTTTGAACAAAGGATGGAGAGGTGCCGACAACAAGCAGCTAGGTTATTTTGGTGCAGATGGCAAAGATCTGAAGATCACGTCTCCAGAATTACCTACCGAAGCTACAAAAAATGATATTAATACTACTCCAGCCGGTCATGTAATAGAATTTAATGACACGCCAGGCGGTGAACGTATCTTAATTAAACATAAAACTGGTGCTGGTATTGATATTTTACCAGATGGATCAATTGGTATCAGTGTTGGTAAAAGCCACATTATGACAATCAAAGATGATATGACGATTGTTGTAAGTGGTAACGCTTCATATGATTTCAAAGGTGACGTTGATTTTAAAGTGGCCGGTGACTTTAACGTATCGGCTTTAAATATGAATGTGAATCTAAAAGGCAACCTTAAAGAAACTATTAAAGGAAACCACAGAGAGACTGTTACGAAAAACAAAGGAACAGTTGTTCTAGAGAATAAGTCTGAAACTATAATTGGTGCCAATTCAATTACAACTCTTGGTAACAACACAAATATTACAAAGGGTGAATTAAAACTTGTAGGCGAAGGTATAGTTTCATTACATAGTGGAAACAAACTATATATGACTGGCCAGACTTCAGCAGATATATCTTCACCTAAAGCAAATATTGCAGCTGACACTTTATTACTTATGGGTTCAACCGGAACTATAGGTGGTGAAGGTGTAGTGATGTACGGTAAGGGTGCTACGTTTGGTGAAGGTGTATCAGCACCAACATTTACAGGTGATCTAAAAGGCACAGCTCAAGTTGCAGCTACGTCTCTGCATCAATCATATTCTGATGGATCTGGTCCGGGTTACGGACCAAGTACTGGTTCACAAGGATCAATTACTGATACCGCAACTCCTACAACTGTTTTACCAACGTCAACTCTTCTGGACCATTACTTGAATGAAGGCGGTAAAGGTGTTATGAATGTTTCAATAGATGAAACAGAACTGAAAAATGCATTTAATAAATTAAAAGAAACTGGTGGGTTGTCTGACACAGAAATGACAACAAATGAAGTTAGATCTAAATTTAGAGATCAAAACAATCGAGCAAACGAAGAGTTCGTATCTCATGCAGTGGCTACTGGAAAACTAAACTCAGAATATGCAAACGCCGCAGCACCTAGTGTTGGTCGTATAGCTGGTAAAACTGGTACACAGTTTAGAGGTCAAACTAAGATTGGAAACAGAGGATCAAATAATTTTTCAGATTTTACTCCAACGAATATTTCTACAACAAAGAAATTTTTACCTAACTTAAACACTATCATTTCAAACACTGATAATATAACAAGTGCAACCAAATTAGTTGAAGGTATAACTGTAGCTAATTTCTTGTCTGGCAGTGGCGAAGTAGCAAATTTTAATACGACAAAGAAAGAAGATCGAGCTAAGATTGCTCGTAATTTACAAGCAAATGCCTTTATTATGAAATGGATAAACAATAACAGAACTTCTGGAGCTTTTTCTAACTACACTTTAAAAGTTGTTGAAGGTTATTATGTACCAGCTCTAACAGAAAGTTTAGAAAGCGATGATGTAAAAGACTTAGCTACAAGGGGAAGAGCTGTTGTATATGAGTTAATTCACAACAATAGCGGTTTGGTAGACGATAGAAAAACATTTGAACTCGCTGTCTACTTAAAGGATCTTGTTCAATATGATAAGATGATTCTTGATTATGATAACTATTCTCCTAGTGGATCTATCAATGCACAACTAATCATAACTGTTCCAGAAATTAATGAATCGTACTCAGCAACCTTTGATAGGCAAATAGAAACTCGGTTTAATAACGCTGTGCAAAGTAACAGTGATTTCATTGAAGTTAAAGCTGTCTAAATCATTATAAATAATATGAAAGAATAAGAGAATCTTATGGTCAGTAGAGCATTTTCAGTCGAAGACGGTAACCTTGCAACAAAGGCACTTGTAACGACAAGAAATAAAATTTATAAAGACATCGACCTGACGTTTACAAATCGGCCGAGTGGTGATGTGTATAAGAAAACTGAAGCTGCGGCAGTAAAACAAGCGATTAAGAATTTAATTCTTACTGACTTCAATGAAAAACCGTTTGCACCTAGATTTGGTGCGGGTGTTCAAGGACTCTTGTTTGAACTTGCTGATGATGAAACTGCGGAAGACATTAATATTAGAATCAGACAAGCGATTGAAAACTATGAACCAAGAGCAACCGTACGTAGTTTAAAAGTTCAAGCATATCTGGATAATAATAATGTTCAAATCACACTTGAATTTCAAGTAAGAAATACAGAGGAAATTGTTGTATTCGAAACGACAATAACAAGGTTAAGATAACATGGCAACAAACATTACATCTACACAACTCGACTTTGACAGTATTAAGAACAAACTAAAAACATTTTTTGCTCAACAGTCAGAGTTTGCAGATTATGATTTCGAAGCAGCTGGTCTTTCTAACTTGCTCGATGTTATGGCATATAACACTCACTTTAATGGATTGGTCGCAAACTTTGCTTTAAATGAATCTTTTCTTACTACCGCACAATTAAGATCCTCTGTTCTTTCTCATGCAGAATCACTTGGCTATACTCCAAGATCTAAAACATCCGCTACTGCGTTTTTAAATTTACAAATTACAAACACAAATGGTGGTAGGAGTGGTACGGCTACTCTTCCAGCTAACACGAAGTTTACTGCAACTGTTGATGGAATCTCACACACGTTTCAAACACTAGTTCCACATACTGCTACAGACGACGGCAACGGTGTGTATAAATTTCAAACATCTACGGGTTCTTTTAATATTCCTGTCCGTGAAGGCGTGTCTACTACTAAAACATTTTACATAGCTGAATCTACAGAGAGACAGATACATGTTATTCCTGATGAAAACGCAGACACTTCAACTCTTGATGTAAAAGTTTTTAATAGTGCAAATTCAAGTCTATTTACTCAGTACACTGATATAGACTTCGCAACTGCTGTTACTTCTAGTTCAACCTATTGGGATATACACGAAGCACCAAATGGTTTCTTTGAACTACATTTCGGTGATGGTATAACTACTGGTCTTGCTCCAACTGCTGGTAACAAAGTTGTTGTAACTTATCTTAGTACAAATGGTGCATTAGCAAATACAGCTACAACGTTCTCAGCACAAAATACTATTGCTATGGATGGAAGTGCATTTACTCTTAATGCAGCTACAGCAGTTGTTGCGACGGGCGGAGCCGATAAAGAAAATATAGAATCTATTCGTCAAAACGCGCCTATTGCATATGCTGCACAACAAAGACTTGTTACTGCAAATGATTACGTAGGGCTGATAAAACAAAACTTTTCGTCTGTAACAGATGTATCTGCTTGGGGCGGTGAAGACAATGAGCCGGCTGAATATGGCAAAGCGTTTGTTGCTTTGAGATTTGCTGATGGTGTAGACGCCGCAGCACAACAAATCGTAAAAGATAATATTGTAAATGACCTGACAAATAACTTATCAATCATGTCAATTGATACTAAGTTTGTAGATCCAACTACGGCCTTTGTTGGTTGCAGCGTAACATTTAATTATAACCCCAACTTATCAACAACACCTGTTAATATAGTTGAATCTCAGGTTATTACTGCTGTACAAAATTTCTTTACAACAAATCTAAAAGTATTCGGTGGAATATTTAGAAGATCAAGCTTGCTTACAACTATTGATGAGTTAGATGGCGCTGTATTAAACAGTAAAGTAGATGTAACAGTAAGACAATCATTTACACCAGCACTAAGCACCGTTCGTACGTATGACATTTATCTTCCGATGCCAATAGCTAGTCCAGATTCTGCAACAGCAAAAATAACTACAAACACCTTTACATTCAACGGTAAGTTGTGTACAATACGAAACGAGTTATCTTCAACTAAGTTGCAAGTTGCTGACATTGATAATAATGTTGAAGTCGATAACATCGGCCAGTACTTCCCAGACACAGGAAGAGTAAACTTAGTTGGATTTGCTCCTACTGCTATTTCAGTCGGATCAGATATTTTACTTACAACAGTTCCAGCAAACCAATCAACCGTTAAACCACTAAGAAATTATATCTTAGACTTAGATCCAAATAGAACATCAGCTCGTGGTGTACTGGATTATGAAACTACGGTAACGGCTCTGTCATGAAAACTTTAACAGACTTTGATAGAAAGCCTCTTAATTTTAGAGAAAGTAAAGTAAGTGAAGTCTTACCTGAACACTATCTATCTGAGTATCCAACACTTATCACGTTTCTTGATAAGTACTATGAATTCATGGATTCTGATGCAACATTTAATTTCGCATCTGCAATTCATGCTATGTATGATGTTCGTGATATTGAAGCTACTAATGTCAGTTTCATTGATAATATCTTAAAGGAACTTGGCCAAGGAATCTTAAATCAAAATTTCTTTTTAGAACCAAGATTTGCAATGAAACTAGTATCACAGTTTTATCGAGTCAAAGGTTCTTTATATTCATCAGAAGGCTTCTTTCGAGCATTCTTTAATTCAGAGGTTGAAATTTCGTTTCCGAAACGAGACCTGTTTATTGTAGGTGAATCTGAAATTGGTTTTGAGAATCAAAAAGTTATTCAAGATGGTGCGCTAAATCAAATTCTTTCTATCCTTGTAAAATCAGAAGTACCGGTTGCTACTTGGAAAGAACTATACAAAGCATTTGTACATCCAGCTGGATTCTTTCTTGGTGCACAAACACTGATAGTTGGCGTCGGTGATCTTGATGTTAATAGTATGCCTGATAATTTTGCTGATTCTGCTGATCCATTGTTTAGTGCTACTGGTTTAGCTTCACTAACTGGTGATCTAGAAATGACAGGCATTGGAATAATTGCAGATTCAGAAGTTAGATTTACAATAGACGAACAGATTGCTTCTTATCAGACTATGACAATCGAACAAGCGGCTGCAATGTATAATAACATTAAAGATACAATTATTACTGATGGATTTACATTCGATGAAGATAGCGCAGCCACTGTACCAGCTGCAATGAGAATGTCTAACACAGTTGAAACGACAGACCAAGCAAGAAATGAGTTATGGGATAGTGATTCTGACGGCTATGCACTTCAAATAGCATAAAATCTATTATAAATAATGTAAAGAAAAACGGATTCTAACATGACAAGACAAGCGATTAGTAGAGGCACATCGGCAAACGCCAGAGACGGCGATACGCTACGCGATGCAGCTCAAAAGATTAATCAAAACTTTATAGAAGTTTACACAAAGTTAGGTGGAGACAGTGCTACTTTATCTACTAACGTAGGTTTTACAGCTGCAGGAATTATATTTGAAGGTGATAGCGCTAATGCTCATGAAACGACATTAGGTGTTACAAACCCTACAAAAGATAATACCATTACACTTCCGGATTCTTCTGGTGAAGTAATATTAACTACAGCAATTCAAACGCTTACAAATAAAACTTTAACTGCACCAGTTATTTCAATCATATCAAATACTGGCGTGTTGACATTACCAACGTCAACCGATACACTTGTAGGTAGAGCCACAGCAGATACACTTACAAATAAAACTTTGACATCACCTACATTAAGTACTCCAGTTATTAATACTGGTATCAATGATGCTAATGGTGCAGAGATGATTCGCTTCACTGCTACATCATCAGCAGTAAATGACATTTCAATCACAAACGCTGCTACTTCAGGATCACCAATCATAGCAGCCATAGGTGATGATACAAATATAAATTTAGATCTTGCAGCTAAAGGTACTGGTGCTATTCGCCATACACGTAAAGTTGCTTACACATCAGAAACAAAAACATCTTCTGGTGCAGTTTCTTTGTTAGTTCCTTTGACTTTATTCAGCTCAACTGGTTCTTTGACCATGACAATGGCAAACGGTGTAGTTGTAGGTGAATCTAAAAAGTTTGTAAATATTAATACCGGTGCAGCAACAGTTACACCTACAAGCTTTGGTCAAGGCACATCATTCACACTTAGCCAAAACGGAGCTGCTGAATGCATTTGGACTGGTTCCAATTGGCACCTATTTGGTGATTCAGACAACTTCTTAACAATTACGTAAGAGATACAATATGCCAGCAATTATTACTGATACACTTAAGAGAGATCTTCTTGCAGAAATAAAATCTGATTTTGATAGTGCAGGTAGTGAGTACTACGTTGGTCTTGGTCGTTCCGAACTATGGGATGATTCAGATAACGTTGTAACACCTGTTCAATCAGCAAGAACAATCGATTTATTTAGACGATCATTACAGGGTGTTAAAAAAATACAAGATGTTTCTCATATTGTTCCACGTTACAATTGGTCATCTGGTACGATATACAGCGCCTATGATGATAACTTTTCAGCCTATCCATCAAATGCTTACTATGTAAAAACAGATGCCAATCAAATATACATTTGTTTACAGCAAGGTAAGAACGCAACTGGTGCTGCTGTGACATCTACAATTGAACCAACTGGCACTTTAACTACGCCTTTTACAACTGCAGATGGATACGTATGGAAGTTCTTGTATTCAATTACTGCTCTAAAAGCAAATCGATTCTTATCTGCAAACTTTCAACACGTAGAGTTATTAGACTCTGCGTCAAATCCTCTTGAAACTTTACAGATAAACGTTCAAAATGCTGCAGTATCAGGTGAGATTGTAGGATTAGCCGTGACTAGTGGCGGAACAGGATATTCTAGTACACCTACAGTTACAATTACTGGAGACGGAGATTCAGCTCAAGCGACTGCTACAATATCAGGCGGTCAAGTCGTAAAGCTTGAAATGACAAACCGTGGATCCGGATATTCTTTTGCAAACGTAAGTTTCTCAACAGGCGCAGCTTCAGCTAGAGCAATATTATCTACTCCGGGTGGTATCGGTAAAGATCCTCGTAGTGATTTAAGATCAAACGCGCTTATGTTCAATGGCAGACCAGATGCTGATGAAAATGGTGCATTATTAATTGATCAAGATTTTAGACAAGTAGGCTTAATTCGTAATCCAAGAATAACTGCTACAGATTCAGACTTCACTGCCAATGCTGGTTCAACACTTCGTAAATTAACATTCCAAGGTGGTGCAACAGCATTCACAAATGATACGTTTGTGGTCGGTGCTACGTCTGGTGCGAAAGCTTATGTAACTTCTGCTGATTCTGCAGCTGGAGTATTTTATCATCAAACTGAAACATCAGGATTCAAAGTCTTTCAAGCTGGAGAATCATTAACTGCTCAAAACGCACTAGGTGCTACGGTTACGGGCACAGCTACACTCGATTCAGATCAACCTGCGACAATAAATAGATACAGTGGTGAGGTTCTCTATGTTGATAATCGCTCAGCGGTCACAAGATCAGCCGGAGAACTACAAGACATTAAAATTATTGTACAACTATAAGAGTTATTAAAACATGGTCAGCAAAGTAACACAACAAATATTCGCAACCACGTATAAAGATGATTTTGCAGATAGTGATAACTATCATAGAATTCTATTTAACAGCGGTAAAGCATTACAAGCTCGTGAATTAACACAGATGCAAACTATCATCCAAAGCGAAATTGCTCGTTTTGGTCGTAATGTCTTTAATGAAGGTGCTGCTGTTAATCCAGGCGGACCACTTTTAAATACAAACTATGAATTTGTAAAATTAAACACAACTTCAAATGCTCTTCCAACAGCTTCTATAGCTGGAAATATATTTACCGGCGCAACTTCAAACGTAAGAGTAAAAGTTCTTGAGAGTGTTGCAATTTCAGGATCTGATCCTGCAACGTTATATGTACAATATCTTGGTGATGCAACATCAGCAACCTCACAGTTAAGACTGACACCTGGTGAAAATATAACTGACGGAACAAATACACTTACAGTTCAAACAACAAACACAGCATCAAATCCTGCAATTGGTAGAGGTTCACGCTTCTCAATTGCTGGCGGAGATTTCTTTGCAAAAGGTCATTTTGTATTCGCGGCTGCTCAGTCATTAATCATACAAAAGTATTCACCAGCTTACACTGGCACGATTGGTTTTAAAGCAGTTGAAGATGTTGTAACTGTTACTGACGATAATGCCTTATTTGATAACCAAGGCGATGTACCAAACACTTCAGCGCCTGGTGCAGATAGATATAGAATTCGTTTAACACTTATTGATCAAGCAAATGTTGATTCAGATGAGATGTTTGTTTATCTTGCTGAGATTAAAAACTCTGTGATTGTCGATGAAGCTACTGCAACTTCTGGCTATAATGAGATAAATGAAGTCATGGCTCTTCGTACTAAAGAAGAATCAGGCAACTATATTGTTCGTCCTTTTAAACTTAAGTTTGATGAAGATTCTGCTACAACGCATTTAATTGCTGACGTAAGTGAAGGTACTGCTTACATTAATGGTTACAGAGCAGCTATCAATAGACATACAAAGATACGTTTTCAAAAGCCTTCAGCATCATCTACAATTAATAACGAAGTAGTTGCGGCTAACTATGGAAACTTTATTGAAGTAGATTCATTGGTAGGTGTTCCAAACGTAAACGAAATGGAACAATGGAATCTTAGAGATTCCGCCGCGAACCAAGGTACTACGATTGGTACTGCAAAAATTCGAAATGTGGAAGAAGATGGTGCACTTTATAAGTTATCTTTATTCGATATACAAATGTCTGGTAATAACTCTTTCCGATCAGTAAAAAGTATTGCTGCAGACTCAGCTAACTATGGTAATCTTGTTCTTTCAAACAATGTTGCGGTATTGAATGATGCTGCGAACAACGATTTATTCTTTCCTCTCCCAAATACAAGACCTAGAACACTTGCTGATATTTCATATGAAGCTCAGAAAAGATTTACTATCACAACAGATGGTGCAGGGAATGCTTCTCTTGGTTCAGGATTATTAGCGGGCGGAGAAACCTGGGCAGGACTTTCTGATTGGGTAGTTGCTATTGACTCATCAGGTCAAAATATTTCAAGCGCAGTTACAATATCTGGTGCTGGTACAACTACAGCCACAATTACTGGTACAGGCGCAGCGAGTTCAAACCTTGAAGTTCTAGCGTTTGTAAATAAATCAGCTGCTACATCAAGAGCAAAAACACTTACCGAAACTACAGTAACAAGCGCATTAGATTCAGATGGCAACGGCCTTAAATTTTTAGATCTTGGCAAGGCAGACATCTTTGATGTTTCAAGAATCCGTGCAATAGATTCAAACGGTGATGATCTAACATCTACGTTTAGGTTTGATAATGGCCAAAGAGATAACTTTTATGATCTAGGTAGACTTATAGTTAAGAGTGGACGTGGTGTACCTTCAGGAAATGTGTTTGCAAGATTTAGACACTTTGCACATGGTGCTGGTGACTTCTTCTCAGTTAACTCATATTCAATTAATTATGCAGATATTCCATCACATATTCTTGCTAATGGTGATACTGTACAACTCAGAGACGTAGTAGACTTCCGTCCAAGAGTTAATGATGCTGGAACTGGATTCTCTGGCGCTACTGCTAAAGTTAATTCACTTCCAAAGAACACAGATTTAATTACGCTTGATGCAACATACTACTTAGGTCGTAAAGATAAATTAGTAATTGATACAGAAGCAAATCTTAAATTAATTCAAGGTGCTGCAGACTTTACACCTCAGTTTCCACAGACACCATCAAATGCTATAGAACTATATAAAATTACATTTAATGCAAACACATTAAATGATTCTGACTTAGGTACTCAGCTTATTGACAATAGACGATACACTATGAAAGACATTGGTCAGCTAGATAGGCGAATCAATACTCTTGAAGAAGTTACTTCACTGAACCTACTTGAGATCAACACAAACACTCTTCAGGTGTTTGACTCTTCAGGACTGCCAAGAACTAAAGCAGGTTTCTTAGCAGATAACTTTGCTGATCATAGATTCTCAGATACTAGAGATCCAGCATATTCTGCTGCTATTGATCCAAGAGCAAAAGTATTAAGACCTCAAGCCAATCAAACTAATATACGTTTAATTTACGATTCAGATTTAAGTACTCAAGCAGTTAAGAAGGGTGATAATATCTACATCGCCCATAATGATGCTGAATTTATTTTTCAAGATGAAGCATCTGGCGTAGAAAACATTAATCCATTCGCAGTATCAATTAACGAAGGTGTCATTGAACTTTCCCCAGCATCAGACGAGTGGAGAGAAACAGAACTCACTGCGCCACGAGCAGTTGATGGTGGTAATAGACTTGCTGCTGATAACGCACTCTTATTTAATGAGTGGCAATGGAACTGGCAAGGTCAAGCTGAAGCTTCAGAAGATCTAACCGGTACAGTATTTGCAACCGATAGAACTTCTCAAGGATTTATTCAAACTACTACAACTGATAGAGTTGTGAGTGATGAAACGATTCGTGAAGTCGTAGGTGAAAGAGTGGTTGATGTTGCTATCATACCATTTATGAGATCTCGTATGATTCATTTCAGAGCGTTTGGTCTTACACCTAATCAGCAATACTATGCATTCTTTGACGAAACAGATGTGAATAACTTTGTTCGCGAAGAAGCATTTGTTCGTATGTCAGATGATCCCGAAGATTTTGGTAACAGATTTCAAAATGCAACAGTACACCCAGACGGCGCTACGTCTTTAACATCTGATGCAAATGGTGTACTTGAAGGTTCATTCTTTATTCCTAACACAAATGCTCTTCGGTTTAGAACTGGACGTAGAGAGTTTAGACTTGCAAATGCTAACTCAGCTAGAGCAGCAAACTCTACATCCTTAGCATCAGGATTTTATGAAGCAAATGGTGTAATTGAGACAGTTGAACAAACGATTCAAAGTACTCGAGTAATTACGGTACGTGGCGAAAGAAATGTTGTTGACACTACTCCTCCACCTCCACCACCCGCACCGCCAAGAGTCGTTGTAGACACATCGACCGTGGTTACTGACACTGTTGTTGCAGCAGAACCTACTGTTACTACTACAACAACTACAACTACTACTACAACAGAAACTGTCACAAATCGTGGAGGCGGCGGCGGTAAAGATCCACTTGCACAATCATTCTTTGTAACAGAACCTACTGGCATATTCTTAACAAAAGCAAGAGTGTACTTTGCATCGAAACCAGATGTTGCTGGTGGAGATAACCCTGCACCAGTTGCCATGGAAATAAGACCAATGGTTAACGGTCACCCATCTGCTAACACAGCAGTTCCTGGCGGATTAAGAGTACTAACACCGAACCAAGTTACAACTGTTCCAAGCAATACAGAAGCTTCGATGTTAGCAAATGGCACAGACTTTGTATTTGAAGAACCAGTGTATCTCGCTGGTGGTGAGGAATATGCATTATGTTTACTTTCAGATACAATTGACTATACAGTTTATGTTGCTGAACCAGGTGAATTCATTATTGGTTCAACCGAGAAACGTATTACACGTCAGCCATTATTAGGATCTTTGTTTAAATCTCAAAATGGTAGAACATGGTCAGCCGATCAAACAAAAGATATGACATTTAGATTGTTCAAAGCTAACTTCTTACATCAGGAAGCTGAAGTAATTCTTGAAAATGCTGATGTACCAAGACGAGAGTTAGTTGCAGATCCGTTTAACTTTGACTCAGGATCAAATATATTTACAGTAAGTCATCCGTATCATGGATTTGATTCAGGTGATACAGTTAACTTTAGAGGTATAGATTCTGCCGGTTCTTTTGCAGGTATTTTAGGTTCTTCAATAACAGGTAACAGAATAGTTGCACATCCAGATCTGTTTGGATATAAAGTATATGCTGACTCTTCAGCCACATCATCAATAGTTGCTGGTGGATCAGGTGTAGAAGCTACTCGTAATGTATTATGGGATGTATTAAGTCCAAACGTACAAACTTTGATTCCTGATGCTGGAACAAGACTTAATGCATTTGGTAAGTTTACTTCTGGCAGATCACCAGCTGGCACCGAAACGAGATTTGTGAAAGATACTACGTTCTCTTCAATTGCTATCAATACGAATAATATAGCAACTGCGCCAAAAATGATTGGTCATTCAGTAGTTCAAACTACAAATATTGGTGCTAAATCATCAACTATAAATCTTCGTCTCTCAACGAATTCAGTTGATGTATCACCAGTTGTAGACATGCAACGTACATCGCTTAGCTTATTTAATAACTTAATTGATAAACAAGATTCTGATAGAGCTACGGTTGGATTTAACACACCTCTCATCTTTGTAAATGAAACTGATGCAGATGGTGGTTCGCATCTAGCTAGACACATTACAACTCCAATCTCACTTGCAGAAACTGCGGTTGGTTTACGTATCTTGATTGCTGCAAACAAACCTTCTGTTGCTGACTTCCAAGTTTACTTTAGAACCGCTGATGAAGGTACAAACATTCGTGATGTAAACTACACTTTAGTTAATCCTGAAAATTCAGTACCGTCTGATGAGAATCCGAACATCTTCAGAGAGTATCGATACTTAGTCGGTGGATTAAATGGTACACTTACACCATTTACAACATATCAATTGAAGATTGTATTTAGATCAACAAGTAGTGCAAAAGTTCCTGTCATTCAAGACTTAAGAGTAATCGCACTGGCTACATAATGAAATTTATAGCAGTAGAAGGGCACCAAGGAATAGCTAGAGACGCAAGGACGGGTGCAATCGTGAATATAAATAGTAATGAAATTGAACAAGCTCGAGCAGTAAAGGCTTTGAGACGAAGAAAAGATGATGAAACAGAAATTATAAAAGAAGAAGTTGCTTCTCTAAAGAATGATATGAGTGAAATTAAACAACTACTTCATCAACTAGTAGAGAAACGATAATGGCACAGACTAGCATTGGTTTATTAGATACTTTTGGAGCATGGGTAACTGACTTTAATAAAGTCGGATCAGACGTTGGCGATATTATTCAACTCACAACACCCGATAAGAGTAGCCTCGTTAATGCAATTAACTCAATTGGTTCTTCAGTTGCGAATGATACTTCAACTAATTCAGACTTCTTTGTTGTATTTACTGATCAGACTTCAGGTGTTGAGCAAACCTTTACAGTTGCAAACTCAAAGTTATACTTCAATCCTTCTACTGGTACATTAAACTCAACTGACTTTAATTCTTTATCAGATAAAAACAAGAAAGATAATATTGAATCTTTAGTTGATGCTGTAAACGTTATCAATAATATTAATCCCGTAAGCTTTACATGGAAAGATAATGGAAACAAAGCTTATGGTGTTATTGCTCAGGATGTAGAAGAAATATTACCAGATATTGTTTCAACAAATAAAGAAGGTGTCAAATCTGTTTCTTATACACAAATCATTCCTTTCCTTATTCAGGTTATTCAGGAACAGCATAAAGAAATACAAAAGATAAAAGCAGTTGTTGACTTAGATTAAGAAAGAGTGACGATATGGCCCTTTACGAAGACATTGAAATTGAGCAAGGTTCAACCTTTAGATATTTAGTAAATCTAACATCTAATGATGGGTCAACTTATGACTTGTCCGGACATACGTTTGCTGCACAGGTGAAAAAGAACTACGCGTCTTCTTCAGTGTCTGCAACTTTCACAGCTGAAACAACTACAAACGCAGGACAAATTAGACTTAGTCTTACAGACGAACAAACCGCGTTAATTAAAGCCGGCAGGTATGTTTTTGATGTTTTAATTCAAAATGATGCTGGTGAGAAATATAGAGTCATTGAAGGAATTGTAACGGTATCGCCAGCAGTTACAAGTATGTAGTCGAATGGATATAATCTCCAGCGGCAAAATACAATCAATATTCGGCAAGACTAAATCTTCTAATAAATCAAAGCCATTTAATATTAAAGAATCTCGGTACTCTAGTTTTCGAGATCTTAATTACGTTGTACAACAATATGCAGATTCTGCTACAGCGTCAGAACTTATTGACGTTGTTTTAGAAATATACTTTGCAGATAATCTTACACTAGCTGATGCACAACTTGTGTTTGCTGTCAACAAAGCAATAACAGATATTACTGGCGTCAGCGAGAATCATATCTTAAGCATAGGAAAGATTTTTGGTGATTCAAGCACTGCTTCTGACTTAATTACTAATATTAATACCCAAAAGGTTTTTGCTGATACGGCAAACGCAGAAGATCTTGTTGGAGTGCCAGATGGTCTTACTTATCAGTTCATCAAAGCCGCCGCAGATACTACTTCTGCAACAGAATCATTAGCATATAGTCTTTCACAAATTCTTGGAGATACAGCATCACCAGGTGATTCTCCTTCTATTGGATTTAGTACTCCACAAGCTGATTCAGCACAGGCTACTGAAAGCATTGATGTTTTATATATCATTGGTATTAATCCTCAAGATTCAGCACAGGCTACTGAAGGCTTAGTATTTGCTATTGGTGTTAATCCAAGCGATACCGCAACAATAACAGAATCACTTAACTATTCATTAGCACAAGTACTTGCTGATACTGGTACTACATCAGATACACCTGCATTAGCAACATCTAGACCCGCTGCTGATTCGGCATCTGTAAGCGACAATGATATTATAAGCTTTGGTAAAAATCCTTCAGATACTCAAACTGTAACAGAATCTTTAGGTCCATTCGCTATCGGCAAAGTTATAGGCGATACTGGTACTACATCAGATACACCTGCTCTTGCTATATCACTTCCAACTTTTGCAGATTCAGCATCAGCTATTGAAGATCTAGATCTAGCTGTAGGAAGAGATGTATCAGACAGTGTATCTGCAACTGATTCTCCGGTAATAACCAGTGGCACATCTTTCTCAGATTCACTTACAATTTCAGAAGCGCATGTATTAGCATTTAATAAAACTAGAAGTGATAGTGTAAGCGCAGCTGAGTCGCTGGTTACATTTACAAATAAAGCTCCATCAGATACTGTTAACCCAACAGAATCTCCAGTCTTTACTATTTCACAGGTACTTGCTGATACTGGGACAATCTCCCAAGCTGGTGGTATTGTAAGTACAGATTACTTCGCAGCTGATTTTGTTGTAGCGAGTGGAGATAATGCCTATAATGCTAAAGTAGCAAGAACTTTTTAATTAAAATAAAGATATAAATAGATAGTATAATTGAGTCACTAGAATAACAGGAGATACCGATGCTTAGTGAAACGTTAAAACCAACCGGAGAACTAAAAATAGTTGTCACGGATAAAAATGGAAAAGTCAAGGAAGAGCGAACAGAAAAGAATCTCGTCGTGACTACTGGGCTTGTCTACATTGCAGCAAGAATGACAGATACTAACTCACCTACAGACATGTCTCATATGGCAGTTGGTACA
>Ga0181410_1000571_pt1 | contig 16194 bp, 8 predicted proteins | sample 33SPOviralmetaG_FD_130112 | JGI IMG/M metagenome (GOLD analysis project Ga0181410, IMG submission 130112) | Marine viral communities from the oligotrophic San Pedro Time Series (SPOT) site, San Pedro Channel, CA, USA - 33 SPOT_SRF_2012-06-20 | ecosystem: Environmental > Aquatic > Marine > Strait...
AATATATTTGAAAAACAAATAAAAGATATAAATAAAACTTTAAGAGGAGTAATACCTTATGAACAATTAGCAAAAATAGTAAGAGCAGTTGAAAAATTTGTTAAATTTGTTGTTAAAATAGTTGATTTTATACTTGCTATATTACAATTTTTAAATACAATTATAAAAGTATTTTTAGTTGTAGCTAAAGTATTAACAACAGTAATAAAAGTAATTAAAGCAGTAGCTATAGTATTACCTGCTATATTTTTAACTGCTGGGATTATAGCAGCTTTCCAAGATATTATTGAAAAAGTTAGCCAAGGATTAGATACAGCTACTGCTATATTAAAAGAATTTTCCGAAGCTTTAGATAAAATGATTGCAAGTTTACAATTTCTTAGAGGGTGGTTATTAATATTAGCAGGAGAATTAGGAAATCTTGCTCAAACACTTGAAACATGTGCTTCTTTAAATGGAAGAATAGATGTTACTGGAACTTTTCAAGGACTAATTTCAGCTGCAACTGGCTTGCCATTCCCTGATAATCAAGTAAGAAGTGATGTAAAATCAAATTTCGAATTTTATTCTAATTTTGATCCATTTGGAAATGGTCAAGCTCAATCTTCAGGTTCTAATTTTGGTGAAACTTTAATTACTACTGCTGATGGTTCTATAATAGTACTTGATGGTACTGTATGGGGGTTTGATCAAAATGGAAATATTGTATTTGGAGGTGATTTAGTTTCATTATCTACTGGAGTAAATTTTGAAGAAACAAGGGGTCAAAAATTTAGAGAAAATTTAAGAGAAAATTTTACCTTTTATACTTTTAATAAATTTAAAGGTCCTGATTATGAACAATTAGTTCAAAATCTTCAAGCACAAAGTATTGAATCATATGCTCAAACTGTAGAACAAATTAGACAAGAAACACCTACAGATAGATTTGGTAATTTTCAGGAAGTTTATTTAGGTTATACTATTAGAATTGAAGAAGAAAAACCAATACAAGATACATCTAAAGGTGAAAGTAATTTAACTAGAAGAAGGGGAGTTGCTTTTGATTTTGAAGGTAAATTAGTGGCATCATCAGATTTAACTTTTAGTGATGATTTAAATCTTATAGTAAATGAAGTTAAATTTAGAATAAAAAGAAACATTGATCAAGGTATTATTGGTGTAGGAACCTTAGATAACCAAGATTTCCCGGATGATGATGCTATTAAATTGGCTGAAACTACAGGTGCTAATCCTTTAGCAATTAGTAATATAAAAGCACAAGCAAATAATAAAGCTGCTAATGATATAAATTCATCTAGCGGTGGTGTTGATCCTACTCCTGTAGAAATGAGAACAGGTAATGTTCCTTTTCAAGAAGCCAGTGGTGAACCAGCTAGTATAGTTGCTAATCAATCTTCACCAAATAAAACAATTAACCCATCTCAATTAATTCAACAACCATTTTCTGAATTTATAGAAGAAAACCCATCATTAAAGAAAATGCAAGATACTTTTCAATTACTTCAAGGTGCAAGTATGTCTCAACTTTCAGATATTATGTCTGAACCAGGAGTATTTAATTTAAATGGTGAAGAATTAGCTGAAAAACTAAAAAATAATATAATTGGTGCAATTAATCCTAATCCTGAAAAAATAGAAGAAATCAAAAATAAAACTGAAATATGGTTAGAGGCATTAAAAAAACAAACTAAAATTGATTATGAACAATTAACTTTAGGTTTGCATCCAAAAGCAAGAGCTAAATTTAAACCGTATGAAGTATATTATGATGAAATAGAACAAGAAGAATTAGAAAACTGGATTAAATTTTTACTTTCTAAAAAATATACTGAAGAAGAGATTCAAGCAGGTATAAGAGAAGAAGAATTACGTGATGAATATAAAATCAAATTTAACGTAAAAGGTAAAAGAGGAAGAATAATAAAAGTCCAAATAGCAAGAAGAAATCAAAGATTAAGAAGTAAATTAAAATAATAAAAATTGAGTAAATAAATATTTATAATCATGAAAATAGAAGCTTTTAGAACAATAATTCGGGAAGAAGTAAGAACTGTAATTAAGGAAGAATTATCTTTAATTATGAGTACTCCTATTACTGAAAATAAAATAGTAAAGAAGCCCGTTGTAGAACAAAAAACAAAGAAAAAACAAACATTTTCTGAAATTATTAATGAGGAAAAACAACCACAACAACCTCAAAAACCTACTAAACCACTATTTGAATCAAAAGATCCTTTAGCACAAATATTAAATGAAACTGCTGCTGCTGGAGAATGGAGATCCTTAGGAGGTGGAGATTTTACTGCTCAAAACGCAGTAGGTTTTAATGGGGGGATGCCTCAACAAGAAACAAAAGTAGTTGAATCAGTAGAACAAATGTCTACTTCAAAGACCTCTGATATAAATCAAGTATCAATTGATGCTGTTCCTGATTTTTCAGGAATGATGGATAAGTTTAAAGAAGAAGGTAAATTATAATGGCTTACATAGTAAGGAATGTTGATGTATTAGATTTAAAACCAAGTACAGGGGTTGGAATTTCTATCCCTTTTGATGGTCAAACAGGTATTAATACAACTTTTACAACAACAGCTGCTATAAAATCTAATTTAATAAATTTTCTTTTAACAGGTAAGAGAGAAAGAATAATGAATCCTGGTTTTGGCTCAGGATTAAGAGGAGTAATTTTTGAACAAGTAACTGAAGATACTTCTGCAGTTATAGAAGATTTAATTAGAGGAGGAATTGAAGCATTTTTTCCTCAAGTTATAATAGAGTCTTTAGATATAGTTCTTACTCCTAATACTGGAACTATTAATATATATTTAAAGTATACAATAATTAACACCAATATTGAAGATGAACTTCAATTAAATTTAAACCTGCAAAATGCCACAAGCTAAAAATATACAATATCTTAATAAAGATTTTGATACTCTAAAACAAAAATTAATAGAGTTTGCTGAGATATATTATCCTAGCACTTATAATGACTTTTCAGAAGAATCTGCAGGTATGATGTTAATAGAGATGGCATCATATGTTGGTGATGTTTTATCTTTTTATACTGATAATCAAGTTCAAGAAAATTATATACAATTTGCTAAACAAAGAGATAATTTATTAAGTTTAGCTTATTCAATGGGATATCAACCTCAAGTAACTAATGCTTCTACTACAGATGTTGAAATATTTCAAACAATCCCATCAACCACATCACGTGGTACAGTTCAACCCGATTGGAATTATGCTTTAATATTAGAAGAAGGTGCACAACTTCAGTCTGCTAATAATACTAGTGTATTTTTTTATATAGAAGATAAAGTTGATTTTACAGTATCAGGAAGTGCTGATCCAACAGATATATCTGTTTATTCTACTAATGCTGCTAACCAGCCAAGTTTTTATTTATTAAAAAAGAAGGCTAGAGCAGTATCTGGTAATTTACAAACAACTACTTTTTCATTTACAACACCACAAAGATTTTCTACAGTAGAAATTACTGATAATAATATTATAGAAATAATAAAATGTACAGATAGTGATGGCCACCGTTGGTATGAAGTTCCTTACTTAGCACAAGAAACTATTTTTAATCCAACTTCAAATATAGCAGCAAATGATCCAAATTTATACCAATATAATGAGACAACTCCTTATTTATTAAAAATTGAAAAGGTACCTAGAAGATTTGTCTCAAGATTTAAAGCTAATAATACTTTAGAATTACAATTTGGCCCTGGAGTTTCATCTAATCCAGATGAAGAAATAATCCCAAATTCGGATAATATAGGTTTAGGATTACCTTATGGAGTTGATAAGCTAACAACAGCGTATGATCCATCAAATTTTTTATATACTAAAACTTATGGATTAGCACCTTCAAATACTACATTAACAATAGAATATTTAACAGGAGGAGGAGCAGAATCTAATGTACCTGCTCAATCATTAACAATTCTAACTTCAGGAAATACAACATTTTTTGGAAATAATTTAGATGCAACTCTATCATCAACAGTTCAGGCATCATTAGCATTTAATAATTTAAAACCAGCTATAGGAGGAGGAGATGGAGATACAAATGAAGATATAAGATTAAATTCTTTAGCACAGTATCCTACACAATTAAGAACTGTAACTAAAGATGATTATATGATTAGAGCTTTATCATTACCATCTAAATACGGAGTAATATATAAAACTTATATAACACAAGAAAGTGATATTTTAAATAATAATACAACCTCATTTAGTGATTATAATGATAATACTTTATGTTTATATATTTTATCTAAAAATAATAATGGGTTACTTACATTAGCTGATCCTGCTTTAAAACAAAATTTAAAAACATATTTAGCCGAATATAGAATGGTTACAGATGCTGTAGCTATTAAAGATGCTTTTATAATTAATTTAGGAATAAACTTTGATGTTATTATGCTTCCTAATTTTAATAATAGAATAGTATTAAATGAATGTATCAATGCTTTAAAAGTATATTTTGATACAGATAAATGGCAAATTAATCAACCTATTTTAATAAATAATGTTAAAAATATTTTAGATACAGTTGAAGGAGTACAAACAATTAAAAATTTAACTATTGTAAACAAATCAGGTTCTTCTTCGGGATATTCTGAATATGCTTATGATATAGAAGGAGCTACAATAGATAATGTACTTTACCCTTCTTTAGATCCTAGTATATTTGAAGTAAGATTCCCAGATATTGACATTCAAGGTAGAGTAGTAACAAATTAAAAAATAAAATGGCTGTATATAAACTATTTTCTGAACAAGACGCTTTTTTAAGGTCACAACATCCAGCTCAAAATACTGGTAGAGATGAAGTTTTAGAAATTTCTAATATTAATGGTATAAATCAATTATCATCGGCTCAAGGTGATTTACCTGCTGTAAATCGTGCGTTAATTCAATTTAAAAATGCGAGTATAAACGATATAGTTACTAATACAATAGGTTCTACGGCTTATAAAACTAATTTAAGATTATACTTAGCTACTGCGGGAAATTTACCATTAGATTACACAATAGAAGCATTTCCAGTTTCACAAAGTTGGGATATGGGTACAGGAAGAATAGCAGATGATCCAAAAACTGATAATGGTTGTTCTTGGACTTTTGCAGGAGAATCAGGTTCAAATAGATGGACAACAACAGGTTTTGCTGATTATGTTACAGCTTCATTTGGATTAGAATCAGGAGGAAGTACTTGGTATACAGGTTCAACTGGAACATTTAGTGGAGTTTTATTATCAACTAAATCAAGTCAAAGTTTTGATTATACAAGTGATAAAGATATTAATATGCCCGTAACTGATACTATTAGATTATGGCTTACAAGTTCCGCTCAAAATTTAGAAAATAATGGGTTTGTGTTAAAATTAGATGATTCAATTGAATTTGGAACTGATTACGTTGATACAAATTTCTTTTCAATGGATACACATACAATTTATCCACCTTCATTAGAATTTAAATGGGATGATTCAATAGTTGATGGTTATTTCTTAACAGGATCTGGTACAGGATCCGTAGTAACTTCTAGTGCTTTTATTTCTAAATTTACTAATTTACAATCAACATTTGAAGATTCAATGATATTTGATTTTGAAGTAAAAACAAGAGATATATTCCCTGCTAGGTCATTTCAAACTCAATCCGTATATTTAAACACTAAATTACTACCAACTTCTTCTTATTGGGCAATTAAAGATGCTAAAACTGGAGAAATGGTTATTGATTTTGATACAAATTATACTAAATTAAGTATGAATTCAAGTTCTAATTACTTTAAAGTTTATATGGATGGGTTAGAACCAGAAAGATATTATCAATTAATGTTAAAAACAGTAGTTGGGAGTGAAACTATTGTTCAGGATTCAGGTACAAATTATTTCAAAGTTGTAAGATAATGGCAAATCAAGAATTAAAATTAAATAAAGCGGTATTTGGTAAAGTTTCCTATCCACAAATAGTAGACACTGAATTTAGACAATTAGTTCAACCAAATGAAGTAACCCCAGATTTAGAACCTTTAACTGTAACACAGTTTTTTGAAGAATATAATAGACTATTTTTTGATATTCCCCAAAGTGGTGAAATTGGTTCACATACTGAACTTGTGACACGAAGCTCAAGTTATGTTGGGATAACAAATCAATCTCCTGAAATGCAAGCTTTAATTGATGAAATAAGTGATTTAAGAATCCAATTACTATCAGCACAACAAGAAGTAATTAATCTATCTACCACAGTATAAAATATGGAAACTAGTAGTGTTGCATTTAACCCCTCATTAGATTATGTAAATCAAGATTATTCTAATCAAGATATTACTTTATTAAATGAGTATGAGATTGTTAGAAATTTTGGTGCCAACCAAGATGTAGTTGAATATTATGTATATTCCGCTGACAATTCTCTTATTGCGGCTAATTATGATTTTAAAAATTATAACACTCAACAAACATCAGAAGATACTAACTTATATGATACAATATATCTAGATCCTACTGAAGATGTAAAAAGTGCTGGTTATGATGTAGGAGAGTACAACGTTAATTATTTTTTCTATAGAACTTTATTTTTAAGTAATTTTGAAACTAGATTTTATATAAAAGAAATTTCATCGGATAGAACCGAAATAAAAATTTCTACAAATAATGTTTCATATAACGCTTTAGGTACTTCATATTTAAATTATATTGCTTCAAAACAAGCTAAAAGTTTTTATTCTGATTTTCTTTTAAATTTTGGAAATAATAATACTTTAATAGGAGTAAATAGTTTACTTGATACTGAAGATGAAATTGAACCTAGTTTATTTATTAAACTATATGAACCCCTCCCATCAGGATATAATATAAAGGATACTTTATGGATAGTAGAACAAGTTTCTGATCCTTATTCTTTTAATGTAAATATAGAATTTACAGCTGATGAAGTAGAAGAAAAAGTATATTTAAGAGGTCCTAATACTAATGTAGAATTAAATGAAAAAACAAATTCTACATCTGAATATTTTAATGCAAGTACTATATTAGATACTTCATTAACCTCTTCATTTCAACAATTACAATCAATACTAGAAGAAAAAAGTGTACATATTAATATAGATTATGATTATTATAATCAATTTGTTCATTTTTCTTCTGCTTATGATAGATTAGAAAATTTTAAATATAAGTTAAATACAATCCAAAGTTATCAAAGTGATATTAATTCTTTAAAAGGATTAGATGCTTTAACAGATCCAACTTATATATCAGCTAGTGAAGCTACTATTCAACAAAATATAGATACAGTAATTAAACAATTTGATGGATATGAATATTTCCTTTATTTTAATTCTGGTTCTAAATCTTGGCCTAAATCCGGATCAAGTACACCTCCATTTTCAAATGAACCTATAAACTCAGTACCTGCTTTAACTTGGTATGGTACAACAGATGAATCTAGTGGTTATTATGGAGGACAAATACTTTCAGCTTCATTATATGATGAAAGTAATATGGATTATATTTGGAATCAACTTCCAGCTTATATAAAAGAAGATCCCCAAAATTCAACTTTAAGTTTATTAGTTGGTATGATGGGTCAAAGTTTTGATTCTGTTTGGACTTATTCAAGAGCAATTACAGATTTAAAAGATGCTGATAATCGTATTGATTATGGTATATCTAAAGATATGGTTGCTGATGCTCTTCGTTCTTTAGGTATTAAATTATATACTAGTGATAGAACAAATGCAGATATATATGAAGCCTTTTTAGGATTAACTCCTTCAGGATCATTAACACCATCTACGGGTTCACAATTAGTAACTAATTATATTTCTGCTTCAAATGATGTAAATACATTTGATGATTTAAATAAAGAAGTATATAAAAGAATTTACCACAATTTACCTTATTTACTAAAAACAAAAGGTTCTCATAAAGGTTTAAGGGCCTTATTAAATTGTTTTGGTATTCCAAACACAATATTAAGAATTAATGAATTTGGTGGTGACCAAAAATTTACTGCAAATGTAAATCAGTCTATAGAGCAATTTGCTTATAGTTTAAATACTAATCCTCTAAATTTAACTTCTTCAATTTCACATAGTGCTGTTGAAGTACCTTGGTTGCCTGCTATACAATCTGTAATTCCTGTATGGAGTGAAATTAATGTAGATTGGAATGTAATAGAAGGTTGGTGGAATGGAGATTTAGCGAGTAGTGCTGTACCAGATAATATAGAATTTAGGTTTAAAACAAAAGGTATTCCTAATTCATCTCATTATACTCAATCAGTCTTTCAAATTAATTCAGGATCTAATACTCAATTTGGTATTCAATTATTATATCCTTCATCCTCTAATGCTGCTTATGGAAGTGCTAAATTAAACGAAATTCATTCAGTTTATGGTGAATTAAGATTTATAATGTCTGGTACACAAGGGTATGCTAAAACAGATCCTATATATTTACCTTTCTTTAGTCAAAGTTGGTGGAATGTATCTTTAGCTAGAGCAACTGGAAGTATATTTTCAAATGTTTCTAGTTCTAATAATGAATACACTTTAACAGCTAAAAGTAGTGATTATGATGGTATAGATGGTACTTATATTACTTATCAAGGTTCTTCAAGTTTAGCTATTGATGGTTCAACATCTTCATCTTATAATAATGCTTGGAATGAATATTTATTTAATTCTGGAAATACAGTTTTACATGGGTATTTAGGAGGAACAGGTAGTAATAATCATATAGCTCCTGATACAGGTTTATTTGATGGGTATTTTCAAGAATTTAGATATTGGAATACTATTTTAAGTGAATCCCAAATAAATCAACATACACTTAATCCAAGATCAATTGTATCCCATGATCCAACATCTTCATATTTTAATTTATTATATAGATTACCTTTAGGAAGTGAATTAGAAAATTCAGGATCAAATGGAGATAATACAATTCATTCAGTACATCCTGCTGCTACAGGTTCTGTTACACCTACAGCTTCATTCTTAGGAACAGGATCATCAACAGTTTCTTATGGTGTAATTAAAAACTTTACAACAAATAGTTTTGAACCTGAAAATTATTATTCCTTAAAAGTAGCTCCTAATATGGGAGCTTATAATGCAGTTGATGATAAAATTAGAATTACTAATAACCCAATTACATCAGGTTCAACATTATCCCCTTATACTTCTATTCAAGAAAGACTTCAAAACCCTTATACTTTAAACACTAATAATCTTGAAGTAGCATTTTCACCCCAAGATAGTATAGATAAAGACATAGTTGATCAGTTAGGATATTTTAATATTGATGATTATATAGGTGATCCTAAATTAGCAGAATCCTCATCTTATCAACCCCTAGAAGAATTAAAAAATTTTTATTTTCAAAAATATACTAAACAGGCTAATGTATTTGAAATTTTAAAATTATTATCTTATTATGATAGTTCTTTATTTAAAATGATTAAAGATTATGCTCCTGCAACAACTCAATTATCAACAGGATTTTTAATTAAACCAACTATTTTAGAAAGATCTAAACAAGCAAGAAATGCACCAACATATTCTTATATAGATCATAGTGGTTCAGTACTTGTCCCTTCAATTACAGGTTCAAATCCAATGGGGTATACTTTAAATACCACATATACAGTATCTCTTCCAATATATTCTGGTTCAAACCCGTCTGATGTGTCCGCTTCGGAAGTTTTTCCAATAATATATGATCAATTATCTCAACCTTTTACAGGTGAGTATAGTGGAAGTGAACTTACAGTATATAGTTTACCAACTTCAAGTGAAGTAAAAGAAATAAGTTATTTTAATAATTTTAATTCACAACAAATTGCTGTTAGTTATTCTGCAATCCCAGTAAATCCAGAATTAAATAATATATCAAATGCTAGAACATCAGTTCAATTTATGGATTTAGATTATTCTACTAATATAATTACACCTGTAAATGTAGAGTTAGTAACTAGTAGATCATTAGGAGGAGGAATTGATAATGTAGGGATAGTAACAGAAGGTTCATCATCATTTTTAGATGCAACTGTTCAAGATAGTTATTATACTTTACTTCGTCAAATAAATCCTAGATATTTAGGATCTAAAAATACATCTAAAGAATATAACACATATAATGTAGGCGATAGTTCATTTGGTCAAACAGCTGCTATAGATTTAAATTCAATTAAATTTGCTTATTTTGCTGAAATAGTAGAAACTGGATCTGCATTTCCAGATAGAAGTAATGTATATTTAAAATATTTAATTGATGGAAGATCTAATGTAACTGAATTAACAAGAGATAATAAAAATTTATTTGAAATACAAAATATATTTAATCAAGGAAAACAAGCAGATATATCCTTAGATAATAACCAAGAACTTTCAGATCAAAAATATTTAGATGGCTTAAAACCAATATATGCTGGTGGTTATAGTTATTTACCTTTACTTCAAAATCCAACAGGAGTTAGTAGTTTAACTTATAAATTTACAACGGGATCAATTGAAACAGAAGATAAAAGTGGTATTTCAATTTTACCTGGTAGTTTAGGGAATGAATTTGTAAAAATTAGTAATTATACCATAGGTGATCTTCAAGTTCAAAGTGGAAGTAATTTTGTTTCGTTAGGAGGTTATCCTGCTATTACTTTAACTAGATCACCTCAAACAAATCAATCATCAATTTGGTGGGATAATGATTTATTAGTTAATTTTGAAGGAGAAGTGGAAGTTTTATTAGATATACCATCTAACCCCTCAGCTTCCTTTGATAGTATTCAATGGAATCCTTTTAATGGGGCTCAACCCTTAGTTTCTTCTTCAACTCAATTAGGAGATTTTACTAGATTAGCAGCAACATATCATGTAACTAATTCTGCTATAATACCCAAAAAGGTACAATCTACTCCAGCTCCATTATTATCTTCACCTTCAGCTTTAGGTGGTTATTTTGAAACTAGTTTTGCTACACCAGATATTAACAGTGCTTCAGTTTCTATAGGAAATGAATCAGCGGAATTTTCAATCCCAGCTTATACTTATTATTATAAATCAGATCCAATAATTGAATTTACAAGTAGTATAGTCGATGGGGGAGATGCAAGTAATGGTAATGCTTTCTTTAAAAGAAATACTACTGGGTCCTTTAATATACTTACTGCCTCAGTATCAATGTCTTATTGGTATAATAATTTTATACAAAATGCTCCTACATTTACAGGATATCAAATAGTAGATGAAGAATTTGTTTTAGAGGAAGGAGATTTATTTAGATTTTATGATTCAGGAAGTCAAACATTCCCTATTGAATTTGAAAGACAAGTAAAATCAGTAAATGTAGTTCCTAGAGATGAAGTTACTAATACTAGAAGATTAACAATAGAATTTGGGCAAGATATTCCTGCATTAGCATGTGAAGATTTTCCAACAAATGAAATAAATTCTACTCAAATACAAAGATTTATTATATTAAAAAAATCTGAAGATGAAACAAATATTGTTTTAAATTTTGAAAAACAACCCGGTAGAACCACTTCAGGAATTGTATTACCAAGTGATTTACCTAATAATTTAGTTCAAGAAGCTGGTAATATTGTAAAGAATTTAAAATCACAAAATTTAATATCATAAAAAATAAAAAAATTAATATTTATATACAACAAAAATAATCATGGGATATTTAAATAACAAGACAGTTACCGTTGATGCCATTTTAACTAAAAAAGGTCGTGAACTATTAGCTAGAAATGATGGTTCATTTCGTATAACACAGTTTTCTTTATCTGATGATGAAGTAGATTATACACTATATAATCCAAACCATCCTTCTGGTTCAGCTTTTTATGGAGAAGCAATTGAAAATATGCCTATCATAGAAGCATTCCCAGATGAAACTCAAGATATGAAATATAAGCTAATAACTCTTCCTAGAGGTACAGCTAAATTACCTGTTTTAGAAGTTGGTTATACAACAATAACATTAAAACAAGGTTCCTCATTATCAATTACACCACAAACTTTAAATTATTTAGGAACAAATTCAACATTTGAAGCTTCAGGATATGTAGCTACTATAGGTGATTCTAGAACATTATCTAATTTTGAAGGAGTAGGTGTTAATACATCCGATGTTGCTGTTTTAAATGCAACACAAACAATAGGAACAAATGTATCAAGAACAGTAATAGGTACAACAATTAATTTAACTGCAACAACTGTAAATACATTATTTGGTAGTGCAACTACTTTAAATACAATTTTAACAGTTACAGGTAGAGATTCAGGAGCAAGATTAACAGTACCTGTTAATATAACAAAAATAACCACATAAAATAATATAATATGAGCTATGTAAGTTTTAATAGTAGTGATTTTGTGGTTAGTGCCGATTCTATCACATCTACTCTATGGTCAGGTGAACAACCTATTTTAAATCAATTTTTTACTTCATCAGTATCTTCTTCATTTAATTTCTTTTTAAATGTATTTCAAACATCTTCCCTAAGATCAGATGCTGAAGTTCAATTTGCAATTGCATATGGAGAAGTGGAAGGTTCGGGTTCTGCTCCTTTTAATACTTTAGTTACTGGTAGTTCTCCTACAAAAGTTACTTATGGACAGTATAGAACTTTAGTTAATGGAGATGAAAATACAAATTTTAATTTTGGAACTGGTAATACGGATTCAAGAGATATTTATGTTTTAAATGTAGAAAGAGCAAGATATAAAGAATCATTATTCCCAGCCACATTTAATTTAGTATTATCTGGATCAGATGGAACTGCAGTTTCAAGAATACAATTAACTGATAATTCAAAAGATGTAACTACATTAACTTATACAGATGCTGGAAGAGTATTTGATATAGTTAGTGGTACAAATGGTAGTGCTGTCGCAACTAGTGTAACAGAAAGTATTACAGCAGGATATACTCCATCTGGATCATATGGACAATTTCTACCAGATATAGGAGTTATTTTATTAAATCCAAGAGCTTTAGCTTTATCAGCTTCTCAAGGTGGTATTGGGTTAACAATAAATGATGATCAAACATCAACAGCTGGAATAGCAAATAATAGTGCTTTATTTAGTTCAATACAATTAGCATCGACATTTTCTTTAAATGCAGAAGAAACAATAACATCAGACTATATATTTGTAAGAATAGGAAACCAAGATTTTAATTACTCTACAAACCCTTCAATGATTAGTGGTAGTGGAGAATTTGTTTATTCTAGTTTAATTAATAACCCCCAAACCTTTATAACAACAGTAGGATTATATAATGATACCAATGAATTACTCTCGGTTGCTAAATTGTCTAAACCCTTAGTTAAAGATTTTACCAAAGAAGCACTTATAAGAGTAAAATTAGACTTTTAATGGATGGGCTTTGCATACAAAAAACTAAAAACATCTGATATACAATCGGCACCGTATGTTGCTAATAAACAATATACACTGCCCTCATCTTCTTATATAGCTGAAGATATTCAAATTTACGTAGGAGAGAATATTCCTATTAGTGAAGCAAACCCCTTTGATCCAATTAATGATAATAAAACTCCTGATGGTAACTATAGGAGATTAATATTCGATTCTGTTAGACACTTATTTTACCAGAATTATGTTACAGCATCTACTGAAGAATATCCTTATCCTGAAAACACTAATAGGTTTTGGCATTCTTCTTCTTATGATAATTTTGAACAAACAAATATGGCATCAGGTGCTTTTGATGCTACTATAAGAAAATTACCATTTTTTACTTCAAGTTTTTTTGATTATGACGCTTCAAGCTCAATATATGATTTATCAACTTATTATGCTGAAAATAATGCTAAAATAAGAGTAATATCAATTCCACAAAACATTTATGGTAATGGAATTGAACCTTATTCATTTAATCTTTCAGGATCTACTTATATAATCCAAGATGATGGACAAGGAAACTTGTTTGATATGACAGGAGTAAGAGTTCAGTTTGGGCAAGATGATGGAGAATTTGGAGGTGCAGAATATTCTTTAACTAGATATTTTGATAATGATAATAAAATTTATGTAGGTAATATATTTTATAATCAAGGTTTAGCAACAATAACAAATGAAGATTATTTATGTTTTGCTGCTACTGAACCTGTTGCTAAAAATGATTATTATGATGTATTAAATACTCAACCAACTAAATCTTTTGATATATTAGCAAATGATTTTGATGATTGTAGTACTATAGATACAGGAACAATAGTTTTAATAAATAATCCTGATAATAATTTTCCTGATGCTTCAATAGTTAATGGACAATTATTAATAACTCCCAATACAGCTTCTGTTATTCCAGGAGAATATATAATTGATTATGTAGTAAATAATAACTTAGGATTAACTAGTAATACTGCTTCCGTAAATTTAAATTTAACTACTAAACCCTTATCTTCAAGTATAGATAGTTTAACTGAAGCTTGTTGGGAAGGAAATGTTTCTGCTTCATTAACTTTTTCAATAGAAAATGGTGTTCCACCTTATAGTTATTCTTTTGATAATGGGACTACTTATACAACTGTTAGTGAATTATTCACACCCCAAATCACAGCATCACTTACACCAACAAGATCTCAAGCTTTAGAAGTTAAAGATTCACAAGGTACATCTTATACCCAGTATTTAGAAACAGCATTATTACCTATTTCAGGTGCTATTTATTCAGAATCTGTTTCTTATTGTGGAACTGTAGGAGGTATTTTCTTTGTAAGTGGTAGTGGTAGTGGTAGTGCTTCTGGAATATCAGCTTCATTATCATCTTCATTTTCTAATTCAGTTTTATTACCTAATACTTTTAGTGGTTTAGTAGCAGGAAATTATAATGTTTATTATAAAGATGAAAATGGATGTGTTACATCATCATTAGTAAACATGGCTACTACACAATTTGTAACTTTAAGTTATGAAGTTACTAATAATGTATGTTTTAGTGGTTCATTAGGTTCTATGTATTTAAATGATGTAGATGAAATTACAGGTGAAGAAATTCCAATAACGGGAGGTCAAGCACCTTTTACTTGGAGTTGGTCAGGCCCAGATGGTTTTACTTCTTCTTCCGAAGACATAATTAATTTAAGATCTGGTTCTTATACTTTAGATTTATATGATACAAATCAATGTACATATAGTTTTAATTTTGATCTGTTATCACCACTTCCAATATCTTATACCGCAAGCATAGATTATTCGGATTCAGTTAGTAGTTCAATTATACTTGAAAATTTAGCGGGTGGTACTCCACCTTATAGTATAACAGCTTCAACAGCAGAAGCAGAATATCTTATAACAGCTTCTTCAGTATCTTCTCTTCAAATAGGATTAGATGCTGACCAATTAAACTCAGGATCCGCAAGCTTATCTATAATAGATGAATCAGGATGTAGTTTAATTTCTGCTTCAATAAAACATACTTATGTATCTGGAGCCTATTTAAGTCAATCACTTCAATTAGGTACAACTTCTAGTCAACAATTTTTTGGTAGGGGTTGGGTTATAACAGGATCATTTTGTGAAGATGGTACCGGGAGTGTAGCTGATAGAAGTTTAAATTTTTATACTCTTTCAGGTTCAAATCATTGGGTCACAGCTAAAATTCAATCAGGAAGTGAAACCCCAGTAGAATTAGCTACTTCAGGTAGTGCAACGGCAAGTTATACTTGGAATGGAAATGATCCACTTAAAATACAAGTTACTACAGGTTCAAATGATGCTTTTTCTTTAAGAAGAGAATTTAATGGATCTTTAACAGAAAGTCAATTATATGTTACTGTAGACAACCCAGGAGGAGGAAATAAATTTTATATAGATGGTGCTCAAACAGCTTCATTAAGTTTATTTAGATCAACTCAATATATTTTTGATCAATCAAATACTTCTAATGTTGGACACCATTTGGCATTTTCAATAACTGGGAGTGAAGGTGGAAAAAATAGAAATATTTACAATACTGGAGTTAGATATGAAGGATTAGCAGGTTCAACAGGTAAAGTTATATTTGATGTTGCTTCTAATGCTCCTGATACTTTATATTATTTTTGTACTTCACATTCAGCAATGGGTGGTGAAAATACAATGAGTTTATTTGATAAAGCTACTACATT
>Ga0181410_1000575_pt1 | contig 16137 bp, 12 predicted proteins | sample 33SPOviralmetaG_FD_130112 | JGI IMG/M metagenome (GOLD analysis project Ga0181410, IMG submission 130112) | Marine viral communities from the oligotrophic San Pedro Time Series (SPOT) site, San Pedro Channel, CA, USA - 33 SPOT_SRF_2012-06-20 | ecosystem: Environmental > Aquatic > Marine > Strait...
CATGCCCAACCGCGTTTTAATACGGACCTTACCAAAGGTGCTGACACTCCTGCTTCTTGCGGTGCGTCACCTGATCCAGACCAGTTCTGGGTTTTGGATTATGTAGCGTGGTCTTATTCGGGCGATCCTACTGGCGGAAAGTGTACTGTGACAATCGGTGGCACAACCGTCTTTGAGGTTGACGTTACCTCTGGCGGGCCGGGCTTATTGAATTTCGACAAGCACGAGCTGTACAACCCATTGCAGACCAAGAATGAGTCTTTGGTTGTGACGTTAGCCGCAGGCGGCGGGAGCGTTGTAGGCAAGCTTCAGATCAGATACCGCTAGGGGATAGACATGGTTCCAGAACCAACACTTGTAGCAACCTTGGTTGCTGGGATCGGGGCAACGACTACAGCCATTGGTTATCTGCACAAGAAGTTAATGGCGAAGGTTGAAGCCCAGCATGCAGAAGTTCAGAAAGCTTTGGACTCTGCTCATGAAGAAAGAAAAGCTTGCCAAGAGGACCGCGAAATGCTGTGGTCGGTATTGGCAAAGCAAGCAGGGACATTGGTTGACGACCTTAAAAAGAAAGCCTAGTAGATGTCCTCATTGAAGATAACCTACGACGAGCTGCAACGAGAGATCGGACGATTTCTTGGCTACAGCCGCACTCCTACCGACTGGGACACAACGGAGTCTCAAGACGTAGCGGATATCATTCGTGGCGGGCTCCGAGGGTTTTACTTTCCATCAGAAGCGCAGCACCGTTGGAGTTTCTTGTGTCCCACAGTGTCTCTTGATCTCTTGCCAGGGACACGCGAGTACGAATTGCCGGAAGACTTCGTAGGCTTTGCTTCTTCGTTGACGTTCAGTCAGGGTGATGACAACGGTCGGCTGTCTGAGGTTGACAGCGACGAGATGCGAACAGTGTCGTCCAACGAGCTACTTAGCGGAACGCCAAAGTATTTTGCGTTGTCATCGAAGGCACAGTCGGTTGATAGATACGAGATCACGGTCTATCCGACTCCTGACAAAGCAGCAACTCTTCGGTACAGCTACCAGCAAGAACCTGCTGAATTGAGCAACTTGAATCCTCTTCACTTGGGAAGTGCAGCTCACAGCGAGCTTGTACTTGCCAGCTGCTTGATGGTTGCTGATCGAATGCTGAACAAAGAGGGTCTTGATCCAACTGGTGGACTTTATGCGGCAAGATACATTTCCTTACTTAAGTCATCGATCAGCGTAGATGGTGGACTGGTAACCGAGGCTTAGGGGTTCGCTGTGGCAAAGATAAATGCAATCAAGCCGGAAAGTTATGGGAGCTACCAATGGCTTCTTCGCGAAACCGGACGTACTCTGAACTTGGGTCCAAACCCCCAAAGTTACGCTCACGATCAATTGCGACGAGTAGACTCTATCGTCCAGTCGGGCGTGATGCAGTTCTACTTTTGTCCTCCTATGCAGCAGGACAATCTTGACGGGGACTCTGAAGAGGTTCGCGACAATCGCTTGCGCCAGCCTCACACATGGTCGTTCCTAAATCAGCTTGGGACGTTTGAGTTGCAATCGGGCGTCAGTCTCTATGAACTCCCAGAGGACTTTGCTGGTGTCAACGGGGACTTGATATTGACCAATGGGAAGGGCCGCATTCCTGTTGTAGCCGAGACTCACCTTCGGCAAATAGCTGCATCAGATGCATCGACTGGCGATCCGCAATACGCAGCTGTTCGCCCGAAAACCACCAAAGGACAAAGCCACCAGCGATGGGAAGTATTGCTCTACCCGACGCCAACTGACACGATGTCAGTTAACTACCGATACACGGTGGCACAGTCTGATTTGAGCGAGGAAAACCCGTTCCCGCTGGGTGGAATTGCTCATGCTGAAACTGTCCTTGCTTCATGCCTTGCTGTGGCTGAAGACCGCGAGTCACCTGATAGCACTAAGTCGCGTCAGCTATTCAGTCAACGATTAGCTGCTAGCATCCACATCGACAAGCGTGTTGCCAAAGCTGCCGCCGGAACAACGTGGGATGCGGATGCAGTGGACACAGTAAGCCGCCTGAAGGGCTTGGTGGGCTTGCACATGGGCTATGGACAGAATTCCGCTGCGTGGGACCAGACCGCGTTACAGATGATTCTGGAAGCCATGAGGCAGGGAGTACAGAGGTTTTACGTTCCGCCTCCGATTGCTGGCCGAAGAGTGGCTCACCAGTGGTCGTTCTTAAAGCCAATCGCAACGATCAACATCAGTTCAGGGAAGTTCCAGTACGATCTTCCGAAGGACTATGGCGGGCTCGACAGTCCGATCACCTACGCTCCGGGCCAGAACGTGATCTACCCGCCGATTGACGTAACAGGCGAGCATCACATTCGTCGTTTGCAGCAGGCGAGTACACAAGCAGACGGTCGTCCAATAAAAGCTGGTGTCCGCCAAAAGGCAGGCGTCCAAGAAAGCGGGACTCAGTATGAGATCCTGCTGTGGCCGGTTCCTGACGCATCCTACGAATTGCAGTACAGGTATCGCGTGACACCGGGTTACGACATGTCTGTGATCCACGGTGGGGACGCTCACTTCCAGACGATTCTGGAGGCAATGAAAGCGTCAGCCGATACAATGCTCAAGCGAAAGCAGCGTCCACATGAGCAGCTGTTCATGGAGCGTTTGACAGCGAGCGTCTTGCTTGACGAGCAGTTAGCTAGTCCAAAGCAGATGGGCTACAACCGAGACGGTTCAAATCGACTGGGATACGATATCTTTGACGACAACCATCGTTTTGGGTACGGCGAATCTTCTGTTGGCTACAACGGTATTAACTACTAATTAAACGCAACTGACACGACGTCAGTTGGAGGGTAAAAGCATGGCGAACGAACTTACACTGACAGCAAACCTGAAGTTTGAAAAAAGCACCAAAAGTGCAGAGGCTGGCAAAGCTGGCTTGCAGCTTGACGTTGCTGGCGGCGATTACATCGCAAAGACACAATCAGTGGGGACATCGGAAGAGGCACTGGTGATTGGTGAGATCACTACACCTGGCTACATCTTCATCCGTAACTTGGACGCGACGAATTACGTCAATGTCCGCAACGGAAGCGGAGGAGCAGACGTTGTTAAGGTTCGTGCGGGCGGTGTTGCCTTGTTTGAACTTTGCACTGCAACTCCATTTGTCATTGCTTACAACGCACCTGTTGAGATTGAGTACACGCTAATCGAGGCGTAGTTATGCCGGATCGCGACATTGACATTCCATTCCCAGTTGGCGGGCTTGAAAAGCGTGCGGGCTACCAGTCTGGAAATCCGCAATTCACTCCAGAGTGCCTGAACATTGTCCCAGAGGACGCGGAGGAAGGTCGCTCGCGTGGTGGAAGCAGGCCCGGAACGAAGAAGCGGTACATTGAGAACATTGGCAACCAGCCACGCTTAATTGAGGTTATTGAGTCAGCGGAGCTTCAGACTGGCGTGATCGTCCGCTACCTGATTGTAGGCAGCGTGAACGGTCTGTTTATTGGTACGGCATCGCGGTATGCGTGGGCAGTGGATACTCTCACTGGGCAATCGCCGTACACGAACCCAAATGACAGGTACGATGTCAACAACGACGGAGTGGTTGATAGCACGGATGCTCAGGCAGTTCTTGATTACTTGGCGCAGCAAGGATCAGCCAATGTTGACTTGGCATCAGCGGGTCATACAGCCCCACCATATTACGATGTTTCTGGTGACGGAAAGGCATCGGCAACTGACTCTCTGCTCATCCTCAACAGGATTGCCAGTTCAACATCTGGAAGTGTTGCTGCTGAGGCTACAGGCCCAGTGGAGATCGAATACGTCGAAAGCTTGCTGTCTATCGTCGGCGTCCTTACCACGGAAGCTGATGCGTCTATCTTGACCGAGGACAACCAAGAGTTGGAGTTTGGTAACTTCAATATGGACTTTGTTCGTCGAGGCAGTGCGGCTGGCATGGGCGGTTTGCTCCTCATTGCAGATGCTGGAACGTACAGCTTGTCAGGCACAGGTAGCATTAGCGGAAACATCTTGGTTCACGCTCCAACCGATTGGCCCGCTGCTGGTGTTCTGAAGGATGACCATGTAGTGATCTTGACTCCTACATCGGGATCAAACGTCGAAGCGGGAACGTACCGCATTGCAGACGCGACAGGAACAAACTTGACGCTCGATGCAACAATATCCAATGGCAATTGCACATACGAAATCATCAAAGGCCCAAAGGTACTTGATCCTGTCACCCAGACAGCAAACCTGATTGTTGAGACAGCAGGCACAGTCCCTGGCGGATCAACAGTAGTAGCCGTTTATCGTGACCGAGCAGTCTGGGCAAAGGACCGGGCTTGGTACATGAGTCGGCAGGGGGATTACACTGACTACAACTACGGTGCTGGTGCAGAGGACGTTCAGCGAGCAGTTGCTGGTGCGGTTGCCGAAGCTGGTCAGCCCGGTAACTCAATCATTGCACTGGCTCCCGGTGGAGACGATTACCTCGTATTGTTCAGCGACGAATCGACGTGGGTACTGCGTGGTGATCCAGCTTACGGTGGACAGATCGATGCTGTCTCGCGAACAGTTGGAGCAATCGGGCCGCACTCATGGACGCACGGTCCATCCGGCGAAATCTACTTCCTGAGCAAGAGTGGTTTGTTTGCGTTGCCTCCAGGTGCTGGCGGCGTCCCTCAGCCAGTCAGTGAGCAAAAGCTGCCGCGAGAATTGAAGGATGCTGACTACGACAATTCGGAGGTCAGCGTTGTCTACGATTCCATTCAAGGCGGGATATACATTTTCGTTACCCCACGCTCGCAGCTTGTCGGCAAACACTACTGGTATGACTTCAGCACTCAATCGTTCTGGCCGCTTAGTTTCTCGAACCTGTCGCAACAGCCCTTTGGTGCAATAGCGTATTCCTCTAATCCTACGGAAGAACGAGCAATTACGCTGCTGGGGCTCGATGGATTCATACGAGAGTTCGTCAACAACGACTCAGTGAAAGATGACGACGGGACATCGGTTGATTCCCATCTGGTTCTTGGCCCATTCAACACTGCTGGAGCAAGTAATCTGGAAGGGCTGATCTCGGAGATACACGGGATCATCGACCTTGATTCATCGGCATCTGTGACCATGCAGATTTACACAGGTGACACAGCAGAAGCGGCTAGAGACGCTGCTACGCTGGCTCTATCTCCACGGTACTCCACAGTATTCACGGCTGGCAGAACGCGACCAAAGCATCCTCGCGTTCGTGCGAACAGCTTTTGCGTTCGGCTGTCATGCAACGGGCAGTGGGCTTACGAAGGCTTGATGGCTCGCATGTCATCGGGCGGGAAGGTGCGAACATGACCAGAAACGACGATCTGGCCCCAATTGTTGCCGATGGAACCAATCCACAGATGATTCGCAGAGCATTTGAGCGTTTGAATAAGCGTGTCGATGTCATGCGGAAGCTCATTGACGATCAGAACGCAGAGTTCAGTATTACCGTGTCGGGGATTCAAGTCGGCACATTGAGCGGTGTATTGAAAGCAAGTAGCGGAACAGTCTCTGTAGCTACCGCAGGAGTGGACTACCAAGAAGCGATCACCCAGTTGACGGAAGACGCCAGTCCAGCCGGAACTAGCTTCGTCGGTATTCACACAGGCACGGCATACCGCAAGACCAAGATCACTGACGTATGGGCAGCAGGGTTTACACAGCAGGCTCACATTGCAGACGCGACCGCAGTCCACGGAATTGCGGACCCAGCGGCGACTCCGGCTGACGCAACAGCACTGAGGGATGACTTGGTGGCAAACACGATCCCAGCAATCGAAGGTGCATTAAATTCCTTGGGCGTTAAACTTAATGCCGTGATTGCTGGTTTGGAAAACACAGGAATAACAGCTACTTCATAGCGAGTGAGCCATGACGAAAATATCAGCACTTACCGAAGCAACGGTCATCAACACGACCGACGAATTCGTTATTGTCCAGAGCGGAGTGACAAAGCGAGTCGATGCTTCTGTGATCAACACTGACATTGCAAAGTCAGGCGAATACTTCCAAGAGGTCTTAACGTCGAAATACGCGGCACAGCCAAGTGCCGTGGACAAGATCACGATGACCGACACCAGCGACTTCTACGTTGGTCGAGCCGTTAAGTACACCTACGGATCGGTCGCGTACTACGGAATTGTTCGCACTGTCTCGCTCGACCAGTTCATTGAGATAGCCGGTGCAACACTAGACACCAGCGTCATCATTACAAAGCTTGAGTACGGTCATCGCGATGCTGTGATCCAGATGCCGTTTTTCGTTGGCGGGACATTTGGAGACGGGACAGATGCTTCGTTGCTCGCAAACGACATGAACGCATACGTTCGGTGGAAGGGGCCAGAGTCATGCCTCGTTCAGTTTGAAGCTGCACAGAAAACGATTGATACCGGAAGCGTCCAACCAAAGGTGAATGTTTTCATCGACGGCAGCGTGGTTGGAACGGAGAACACTAACGCTGGGCCAGAGCTGGTCAACTCAGCGGGAACATGGAAAGAATCAAGTCCAGTGGCAATAAGTTTGGCGAACTACACCGTTAGCTTCAATGACTCGATTGAAGTGGGCGTAACCGTAGGTACGAACCAAACGTCTGAGGACTTGAGCGGCAACCTCGTATTTGTAATCAAGGCTTAATCATGCACGTCAATGCAGTACCTCCAATGTTCGGTTGGTCTTCTTCTTCTGCTGGCGGTGGAGGCGGCGGTGGCGGTGCTTCTTCGCGAACGCTGTTGCAAACAGGCTATCTAAATAATCGTACCTTCTATATCAGTGCCACTAACACTATGCCCTGTTATATATATCGATTTTACCAAGGATACGGTTATACGACACAATATAAAGCTCCTCTAATGGTATTCGACACCGGCGGACTTGGAGCTGGAACTGTCTCCAGCGCAACATTGACAATGACGCCCACTCAGGCAGGGCCTTATTACCAAAGGGCTGGGATAAACGTCGGACTCAATTTTTTCCTAGATGACAACATGGGGACGCTGCCACACGGATACAATGCGAACAACAACTACACTGGCTATAACAACACAAACCCAATTACGGTGGGAACGAGCTGGCGTTATCCTCACATCGGCAACCCGGTTCAAATAGACGAAAACAACGTGGACTTCTGCCTTGAGCCGCGTAGAAGAGTTGATTCAAGAGGGAATTCTTACAACACCGCATGGCAGGTTGGTACGCCAGTTTCTTTTGATGTTACAAGGCAAGTGAATGGATACTTTGCTAATCCACACAGGGTCAATTGCACCGAGATATTTTTGCAACTTGAACTAATAAACGATGGAAACTACACCAATAATGGCTGGAGGTTTGGCGATTCAAGATCAGCAACTCCTCCAACACTGGAAATCAACCATACGCCTCTGACCCGTACTAACATAGCAGGCGCGACGGGAAACATTGGAAACTATACCCACACCAATGCATCTGTTTCCGCAAGACCGGAAAACTCAACCCTTCTCTCAACTGACTATTTCTATAGCTATCACGATGCAGGAATTGGTTGGTACAGCACCTATCAGGACGTTAAAGGCTTTATGTACTTCCCTGTGGCAAATGAAATCCAGCAGGGAGAACAGGTGACTAAGGCGTACCTGAGCTACGCGCAGGGAGGAACCACTAACTACGGCAAGTCAAACTCCAAGAAGATATATGGAGACAAGACCGGAACCACGGGGAAGCTTGCAAGTTATTCTGACTTTACAAACAAAACCCTGACCACCAATTTTGTCAACCAAGGCGACGGAAAAGCACCGAACGGCAACTTCCATCAAAATCAATCAATTCTCGATGTCACCGATGTCGTAAATGAAATTGTTGCGGACCCAAACTGGGACGGCAACGGAATACAGTTTCTGTCAGGCAAGTCTGGCGACCCCTATAGTACGAAAATGACTCCGTACCTAAACAAAACGACCAATACCCTTATGTACCCCACCCTCTCACTCTTTGGTTAAATCATGAAGATCATTGCAACATCACTTAGTGAGCAACTTAATGCAGTCCTATTCGATTCTGCCACTGGCGAAACGCAGCTTGTACCGAAGCTACCTAGCCACAAAGACGAAGGATTCAACGACGATATTGTCAGCGGAAATGGACTGCGTCCCTACGGAATAACGTGGGATGAAGACAACGTGTTCATCGGACTTCGCAGGCACATGGTTGTGTACGACAATCAGATGCAAGCAGTTGATATGCTTGAAGGAGTGTTGGGGGATAACACTCACCAGATCAGCTATTACAAAGGAAGCATCGTAAGCGCACAGACCTCGCGGGAGTGCCTTGGGTTTTACGACCTGAACACGCAGGAAAAAAAGCACTTCCACATGCGTCACGGATGGGTTGATGAGCAACCAGCGGTAAGCAAGGAAGATCGCGTTTATCGAATCAACAGCATTCTTTGCAAAGGGGACTTCATTTACATTCTGGCTAGGAACACTGCCCCAACGGACATGGGCGTTTACGTTTACAAGCTAGACCCTGACGCAGGCGAGGTTGTTGGGTCCACCGAATTGCGTTGCACCGACAAGTGTCATGGCATATTTCCATTAACCGAAGGGTTCTTCACTTTGGAAGTTTGCGGCAATACGGTCAAGAACATCGGCCCTGGCGTGTCACCCTCTCTGGAGGCTATCCCGTGGGAATACAAGACAAAAGGGATGTGCGGCGACGAGTCTAGTTGGGCAACGACTGTTACTTCCAGAGCCCCAACCGAGACTGGCTCTAGGTTCATTCAGGTCAAAAACTGGCATAGCGATCAAGAGGGGAAGCTAGAATATCAAAGTCAGTGGGTGGAGGGCTTGGTAGTTCCGCAGGATATGCGGCAGATTGACGGCTTTGACAAATGCCACTTGAACCCATTTTCGTTCCCATACAAGGGTTTTTAAGTTTTCGGTGGAAATATCTAGCCGCAACTGACATGATGTCAGTTACGATTCACATGCATTGAAGGGTGTTTTCATGGCATATGGTTACGAGCAAAGCTACGGCAGCAACAGCAGCGGAAATCGATTCCGAGGAATTGTCGATGGCATCACCTACACTGATCAGCTTGAATATCAAATAGCCCTCGATGGCTACCTAGAGCGTAAGCGGGTGGCAGAGGAGAATTCCCTCCGCCTAGAAGAACTGCTTGGTCAAATGCAGTCGTCTTATGACGAGGCTAAGGCAGCGAACCAAGAGCGATACGACATCGGCTTGGGGATGTACGACGACATCGGAGCAGCTTCAAAAGAAGCTTACGGGCTCCGAGAGAGCAACCTTCAGCAGATGACCGACGCTGATCTTGATGCGATCATCGGCGGATACGACAACCGTTATCAGCAGGGCATGGCAATGCTGAACGGAATGGGGATGGAAGCTCAGGTAGGACGGGACCGCCGCAGAGTGAATGCTCTCGCGGACGACAAGAACCCAGTGAACCTGCGAGCAAATCCAGCCTTGGCCGGTCAGGTTGCCGCGTCTATGCAGTCAGGGACGAACCGAGACTTCAACGAAGAGGATGCTGCGGCAGAAGATGCAATGCGTCGTCAGCGTTTCTCAACGTATCAGGGGATGTCTAGGGAAGCTCAAATGGCTCAAGGCGGTTATCGCCAGCAGCGAACCCGGATGCTTGACAATGCACGAGCAGAGGCAAATCAAGCTGCACAGAGAATCCCGCTTGAGAAACTTGGGTTCATTACACGGCGAGAGGACATGTATCCATCGCTTCGTGATCAAGCCAGCCTAATCATGAGTGCTGGCCGAGGAACTGGTGAGTTCGACATTGACCTTGTTAAGCAAGTTTGAGGTTAGCAATGGCTAATACATTTATGTACTTTCCCGGACTTAGCCCAGAGGAACAGGCGAGGGCAAATACAATTGGGACCGAACCTCAGTTCAATGACTTGGTGTTTCGCAACTCTGATGTTGCAGAAGGTGAGCAGGTTAGCGACATCGACCCAGGGTTTGACCAGACTCCTTCATCAATGCAGTCTTACCCATCAGCCCGATCCTATGACTCTCCACAGGGCTTTATCGGCCTTGATGGGCAACGCTTGGGCAATGCGCAACGTCAGCGATTGAATCGCCAGTACAGCGGCCTGAGAAGTCAAGTTGGGCAGCGTGCTGTCAATAGCGGCCTGTACAACACGACAGTTCCGATGTCAGAGCGTCAGGCTGTTGAGCGTGGTCGGGGTCAAGCCATGACAGCTCTGGACGGTCAGCTCATGGCCGAGCAGATAGGTGCGTATGGATCGCTTACGGGCGATGCGTTGGCGGCAGAAATTGCCCAGCGAATGCAGAACACTGCAAACAGGGATGCGTTGACTAGCGAAGCAATTTCCAATGCGATGGGGCTGGGGTTGGGCAAGATTGGTTTCATTGAGGATGTTGAGGACATAGCTGAACCAGTTGATTACGATTTGTTTTTCCAGCTTGGTCGAGCGGGGGCAACTGGATACCCATCTGCGGCTGGTTCAACGGTAGCTTCTGACGATGCCAAAAAAAAAGTAGATGATCTAATCAACGATCAAAATGTTGGTAACTACTTCCCTTCGGGTGTTGGCGGCAGCGGCGGTGGTACGGGCGGAATTGGCGGTGGCGGCACAGGCGGCGTTAGCGGAGGTGGATCAGGCGGCAGCACAGGCGGCGTTAGTGGCGGCGGTATTAGCGGTGGAGGTATCAGCGGCGGGAATGGCAGCGGTAGCACAAGTGGCGGCGGCGGTGGAGGCGGCTCAAACTATGTGAGCGGCCAAGATATTTCAAATGCAGTGAGTCAGATTGATTCAAATCTTGGAACGAACATCGGAAGCATTGGCAAGTACACTTCAAGTGGAGCTGGACTCGCCACTCGGACTGCCGATGACCTAATTGGTTCAAATCGAAACCTGAGCGGTTTAGCAAGCAAGAACTCTGCAATTGATTCAGCGATTAGGAACAACAGTGAGCTTCAGTACGACCTTGAAGCAGGCAACCTAGAGTTCGGGAAGTTTGGCGTTATGGACCCAACTGACGATTATTGGGTTGATGCAGACCATACGGAAGAAGAGAACAGGAAGTATTACGCGAGCGTTGGTGCGTTCAATCGCTACAACGAACAAGTGCAGCAAGAAGAGGAAGCTGAAAAAGAAAGAATTCGAGAAGAGTTTGCGCATTCTTCAAACACGGCTAGCGATGCGCAGAGGGCAAATGGCGATGACGATGACCACGACTTTGACCATTACTACAGAATGAAAACAAGAGGCGTCGTTAAATCCCTAGGCGAGTATTACGAGAAGTTTCCTAAAAGAGATAATCGGCAGCCTTGGGAAAAACGGGGAATGACCAAGAAAGAATGGGTCAAGCACAACCAAGACCATTACGACGACGATTGAGAACTAAACAATGGCAATCAGAATACAGCACAGTCCTTCTCCAGCATTGATGGGTCAAGTTGCATACGCTGCCGGTGCAGGTCAGGAGGCAACTCGTCGAGGCGAAGCTAATCGCGAATTCAACCTTCGCACCCAGCAGGCCAAGTTCCAGAACGACTTTGCCATGCAGCAAGCTGCGCTGCGCGAGAAGGCTCGACGCGAGCAACAGCAGATACAGATTCAGCAGCAGATGTTCAACCAGCAGCGTCAGCGAGCTGAGTACGGACGTTCGTTGCAGAATGACGCCTTTGGTCGAGAAGCTGCATACGCAAGCTTCAACCGCAGTCTTCGCAACGACGCATTCGGCCAGCAGCGTGACCAAGCGTTATACAACCGCAGTCTTCGTAACGACGCATTTGATCAAAGCTACAAGCAAGCTGCGTTCAATCAGACCCAGCAGCGATACGATGCGATTCAGGAGCAGGCTGAATACGCTCGCAAAGCACCGTTCCTAGCGAACATGAACAAGGCGTTGATGGAGCGGATAGATAACATCCGGGAGGAGTACGACGACGCTCAATGGAAAACACCTCAAGCAAAGAACGAGTACATCGGCTTGATGCAGCAGCTGCCAGGGATCATGGGTCAGGATGCTCCAACCGAAACAGCGAACAAGCTATTGTCTGATTTCATCCAGACGTTTGAAAACAAAGGCTTCCAGAAAAAGCTGGCTCCACCGCTTTCGGAGTTGCAGAAAGCTGAACGGGATATGCCTGTGTATAAAGTTGATGGTGTCGAGGTAGGTCGATTCGCCAAAGATTCCAACGGAATATACAGCAAAATCGTTTCCCCGCCATCGCAACCAAGTTCTGGTGGGCGAGGCAGCATTACTTTAGACACAAAAGAAATAAGGGACTACGCAAAAGAACTGCAACAGTCTGACCGCGAAATGGGCCTTCCACCAAAACAATTGTCGGAATACCTCCTACCGGCCCGACAGCAACTGCAAGAGCAAATCAACGCAATGCAAGGGTCGTCACAGCCGCCAACTGACATGATGTCAGCTGCGGGTCAGGGCGAGGGCGAGAGGCCGGTAGGGGCAGGGACAGTCATGCTGCCTAGTGAAGAGATGGGATCAGGAGAGGCTTTGCTGAGGAAAGCAACTGGTGGCGTACTAGCCACTGATGTTGCACTTAAGGAACAAGAAAACCAACAAAAAGAATTGGACGAAGCAGCAGCTCAAATGGATTATTCGCCACAAGAGTTTGAGAAGATAAACCGTGAAGTTGGTGGAGATGTTCTAGGCCGACTGGACGCACTGGGTGGCAGGACAAAGGAGAATGTAACCAAGCTGAAGAAGGCTGTTGAAAACAAAATCCAACCAGCAGATGCGAAGCTGCGAACATTCTCTCGCAAACAAATCGCAAACATGATTGAGGGCGCGGGTCTGACAGGCAACCGCAAGGTTCTTGGCATTTCGTCTCGGCAGTCGCAAAGCATTCCGCAGGTGTGGAACGACAAAGAAACAGGAACCGTGCAGGTGCTTCAAGATCATTTAACCCCTAAGCAGCAAAAGCTCTACGCCAAGAGCATGCAGCTGACGGATCTGGGAAAGCTCAGACGTCGCTACGATGCCGTTAAGGGCCGTCCTCCTGAACAGAAGTCTTTGTTAGGTGACATATCGCAATCGGTTGGGTCAGGCTATCCAAGCGACTTTGGTGGCATGATTCCGCAACCGCGAGGGACAGATCGCAATTGGGGTTCTACAGAGAGAGAGTTGGACAATAAGCGAGATGTTCAAATCCTTAAGTCCATTAAAGATGGCGACTTTTCTGATCGCGATGCTGAAAGCTTGTTAAAGGACTTATTTGCTAAAGGCAAGATTTCACGGGAGCAGATGATTGAAGCAGCTGAAATGCATAATAAGAACGAGCAGTCAGACGCCGCAGAGCAGTCAGACGCCGCAGGGCCGTCAGACGCCGCAGGGCCGTCGGAGGATTTGCCTAGCAAGATAGCTCGCTACGAAGCTGCATTGGAAAAACTTCAATACCATTTGGAAGTCTTCAAGTTGGCAAAGAAGTCTGGAAAAACCACCGTTGGAACACCGCTCACAAAAGAAGATGTGGCAGGGGTTACTTCCTCAATCATCCAGCTTGAGTCGCAGATACAGCAGATACAAGAGTTTCTGAAAACAGCTCAATAAACAAATCATTGTAGGCGCAGTCATTTTTGTCGGGACTGCATAAACATTACTAGCTGAAAGAAGATATGTGCTATGCCCATTGACATAAGCAAGCTGCGCGCAAAGAGCCTTGGCGTTGATAACGAGTTCACTGGCCGAGGCGGAGTTCCGCTTGAGTTTAATCTTGAGCAAAGCTCTGGATACAGAGAAGAGGTTGCTAGGGTATCCCAAGAGCGTGAGGAGGAGCTTGCTCGCCAGAAGCAGGCAGCAGCTGACAGGCTAGAAGCAGCTGAGTATTACAAAAATGCAATGCCGGGGCAGATTTTTCTACAGAGAGCGTTGGCTAGAACCGCTGCTCCGTTTGAGCGAGCATTAGGTGCAATTGGCGTCCCTGGCATGACAGAGCGGGCCGACGAAATGCAGCGGTTCAACACGCTCATGAACGAGCAGCAACGCGAGTACATGAAAGGCGGCATTGTTCCAGACATACTTCAGAATGCTGGACTGTCTGCTGCTGATTCTCTTGTCGATGTAGCTGCATTAGCAGCTGGCGGCGGCATTGCAGGCATGGGTGTAAAGGGTGCTGGTATTGCCGCTTCTAAAATAGGAGCAAGGACGCTTGGGAAAGCGGTCTATCAAGGAGGCAGGGCGTTAGGAACAGCTGCTGGCAAGAAGTCTGTGATGGTAGGTGGGACAACTTACTCAGCAATTGACAGAGGAATCACCACTGGGAAGGATGCGGGTCTTAAGGGCGGCGACCTTGCTGGGTACGCTTTAAGAAATGGTGCTGCTGAAGGAATCCCAAGTGCAGTGCTTTCGTCGTTTAATCTCGGAATGATTTCTGCGTTAGCTGGCAAGGGCGGCAATACAGTAAGGGGAGCTATCGTCAATGGTGCGGCAGAGATTCCCGAAGAGCTAACGGCTGAGTTTTTGCAAGCAGCTAACGATCAATTTTCTGAAGTAAACGAAAATGCAGTTACGGAAATGATGGCGGCTGAGTCGCTGGCCGAGGTTGCATTGGCAGCGTTCTTGGGCGGTGCTGCCCCAAATTCTATCGGCATGGTCACGGACAAGATTACCGGGAAGTCCAAGCTAGACGAATTGATGTCGCTGGAGAACCGCCACAAGAAATCACTAGAGGCATTGCAAGGCTTCTACAAGGAGATGGACGAGGGTATTAACAACCCTGAAGTCGCCAGCCAGATGTCGCCTGACCAGCTCGCTTTCTTGCAGCCATACTTGGTTCAGATGAAAAAAGAGCTGGACGCTGCGGTTGAGATGGGCGTGACAGAGGAATCACTTGCGGCACTGGGCAAGATTGCAAAACAAACTGACAACTTCGGAATGCTTATGCAGCAGATGGATCAGCAACCGCAGGCTCCAGACACCGAGCAAGCAGCTCAACCAGAGCCGACAGCTGCACCAGAAGTTCCAGAAGCTGCACCAGAGGCTCCACAGCAGCCCCAGTTTCGTCCGATGGGGGAATCTGACTCAAACCCCCTCGAATCCTACACAGTGCCTGACAAGGACAATGAGGACGGTTATTTCCTGCCTAGTGAAGGATCTGAGCCTGCGTACTTCACTATGGACGGGGAAGAAGGGCAGTTTGAAGTTGTGGCGTACAGCCCGAAAGAAGGCATCTTGCAAATGCTGAACGAGAAGCAGGAGCTGGAGAACGTCGAGCTGGATCAGGATGGCGTGAACCTGCTGGTTCCGTTTGATGCCATGAGGAAATCACCCTTAGAGCCTGGAACAGTTCCTTCTTCAGCTGACATTGTGTCAGAGGTTGCCCGCAAAGACGAGCAGATAGCTAAGGCTAAAGCTGAGATCGACAGAATTGAAAGCGAGTTTGGTTTTGACGGGGAAGATTTTGACACAAGTATAGACGGGTACTTGCAAGCGGTTACCAAAAGAGTTGAGTTGCAAGATGAGGTTGGCAAGCTGCAACGTGCGCGGTCTATGTTTGCAAAGCAAGTCAAGAGAGCTGAAGGGCGCGAGCGAGCTGACGAAGCAGTGACAGAGGCTGACAAGTTTTTAGCCGAGCGTGAAGTCGAAAGGGAACGGGGCAAGGTCGAGTTTGCCAACAAGACGCTGGCTAATCTCGTAGACACGGCAAAGCAACGAGGGGCTGAGTTCGACGAGCAAGCAATTGCCGACTTGGCCGAAAGTGATGTGAATGCAGCAATAGCCGAAGTAGCCACAGCGATGAGCAATGCTTTGCCTCAGAAAAAGCTACCGGCTCCAGCCGAGCCAGAGGCAGCAGCACCTGTGGAGCCAGCCCCTGTAGAGCCAGCTCCTGTAGAGCCAGAGGTCGATTCCAAGACGGAAGTCGCTAATCGGATCGCAGAGCGGCAGGCTGAACGAGAGCAGGCGAACACTGAGTTTGGTGAACAGACGCTACAGAACTTAATCGCGGTGGCAAAAGAGCGTGGCGTCGAGATTGATGACCAAGCAATTGCTGACCTCGCAGCGGAAGATGTCAACGCAGCACGCGATGAAGTAACAAGGCTTTATCGTGAGGCGTTCCCCGGAGAGAAGCCATCAGCACCAGCAGAGCCTGAGACGCCCCCGCCTACCCAG